>Ga0115851_101407_pt1 | contig 12671 bp, 10 predicted proteins | sample InSIn2gowninarea_FD_83865 | JGI IMG/M metagenome (GOLD analysis project Ga0115851, IMG submission 83865)
ATATATAATTAAATAATTTAAGTTATTAAATATATGTAATTAAATAATTTAAGTTTTTTAATATATATAATTAAATAATTAGGTTATTAAATATATATAATTAAATATTTTTTTTATGTATTTATATTAAATCATTAATTTAGAAATATCTTACTAAAAATTATATCGTTATATTTCAAGATTTTTCTATTTTTTAATATATATTTTATAATTTTTAACTATTTATATTGGTTCATACAACTTATAAGATTATATATATTAAGAAAAGTTTTTGGGTAAAAATCACATAAAACTTTGGCAAATATTTAAATAAAGAGCAATGTAGAGATCATAATTTCAATGTAAAGACCATATATTTATATTTTCAATATTTAATATAATAATAATAATATATTATATTATATATATTATAATAATATATTAAAGAGTTCAAGCTTCTGTGATCCATATCAAGATTGTGAGAGATTTTTTAGCGAAAATCACATGGAGAATAATATATATTAGAATATATCGTAAAGGTTTAAAGATTGATTCCGTAAATAAATAATAAGTCAAATCAAATTTTAAATTATATATATATATATATAAGATAATTAATATTTTTTATTTTTAAATTTATTTTAGATAATATGTATATTTTTGATTAAATTTGTTTAATATTAATAATATATATATTTTTAGAAAAAAGTAAAATTTTGATATTTTATAGGAAATTAAAAACACAAGTTTTTGATTGAATAACATCTCATTTGATAATTCAAAAGATTAGGTCGACAAAAAATCCCATATATATCTTAGACTTTAAATATATCTTGAAACTTAATTAAATCTTATTTAAAGAGGATAAAATAAAAACACATTATTATTACAAACTTTTTAGATGGATTCAACTAACCTAACATCTAATGTATGAAGAACATGCACATCGTCATATTGCCCCTATAGCTAGCACAATTTCATTTTCCATGATTATAAACGAAGGACCCTTAAGTCAAGGAATTTTGAATTCCCATAGAATCTGAATACTTTTACCTACTTCCAAAGGGAAGTCATGGCACACCACATAGCAAGGAGTTCAACTGCAAAATTTGTGCCTTGGGAAATAGCTAGTTTGCATTTACTCATCAGATTCTGTGAGAGTAAAATGACTATACCGAGACCAAAAACGTAACTCTGATTGACACCATCAAGGAATCCACATAGTATACTAGTCAATAGTACCACATCTCTCATAAGCATAATATTCTTCCCTTTCAACAATTTCACTTGATTAAGATAATACGATCTTGGATTATGAGTAATAACTTCATAATAGAGTCTTCATAGTCTTCAAAAAGACATTGGTTTAGCCCTTGCCAAATTCTCCACATTACAAAGATCAAAAGAAGCTTAAGGGAAGAGGAAATAAGCCTTTGACTCCAATTCTAGGGACACTCTTCAACCAAGATTCCATTCCACCATGCATCAAGGTTAAAAAAAGAGAGAAAACCTCCTTCCAAACAGAAATTACAGAAGGACAATGAATAAATAAATTAACAATAGTCTCCTCAATCATTTGACACATACCAAAAAATGTAGGACCTACCCTTCCTCACTTAACAAGAATATCCAAAGTCAATATTTTTCCTTCCAACAATAACCAAATGAAAAACCTACATTTAATGGGGCCTTGTGCCTTCCATACTAATTTTTGCCACCATTTTGAAGAAGCAAGAGGATTGTCTTGAATTAGTGGATCAAACACAAATCTAGTTTTTATAACTCCACTTTGTTTATTCATAGACTAGTTGATGATGTCTTCCTCTTCTTGGTTAATTATTATACCAACTTTACCGAAATTTACTACAAAAGAGCTCCACTCACCTACATAAACATGAGAAAAGCCTAAATCTTGAGCTAAAAGCCATTCTTGACAGTCCAAACCTACATATACCTACCTAAAAACATCAACGATAGTAATATAACCTGAATTATTTGCAAACCCACCAACCCATCAGAGAGTATATGGCGACCATTGCATCCTGTCCATGAATCACACCAAGAAGAACTTTATCCCCATTCCCAATCTACTAGAAATCTATTTTCTTAAAGCTTTCATACAACTTTCCAAATTCCTTCACATCACAAAACCTACCCTAGTCACTTTTGAATGTTGCTTGAGCCAATTTACAATTGAAATATATCTCAAATATTTCACACTCATTACCAGACTCCATAGACTATTATGAAAAAGGATGTGCTAAAAGGTCTTAGTTGTAAGAGCTAGTCCAAATTTCTCCATATTACTTAAACCCCAACCCCCAAGAGACTCTAAAAGTGCCAAATTGATCGAACACACTAGAATCATTCCTCCCCCTATTTATTCCCATTCCAAAAAAAATGAATACAAATTTTTTTGATAGAACCCAGAATACGTTTAGGAATTTTTTCTAAAGTGAACTAGAAGACTTCGACTCCTTCCAAGATTGATTTAGTTAAGATTAGATGGCCTCATAATGAAAACCATCAATTGAAGTAATTTCAAATGTGTTTTTAAACCTTTTTAACAAGCGAAGACCAATTAGTGATTCCTTATTATTAGGCTTTGAAAAATATTTCTTAGATTAAATTCACTTGGGCTTCATTGAAGTTGCTACTAAAACAAGATGATTTTTCCAGGTTTACCTCCATGCTTGACACCACATAGAAACAACACAAAATACACTTGAAACGTTTCCATTCGTCAAAAGTACCCGAGTCAAAGACTAAAATATCATTTGCAAATAAAGAGTGAGCTACCACAATCTCCTTTAGTTGATACTTTTACAATTCATCGCTTTACATTGATTAGTATTCACTACTAATTTATACTTTTGAAATGTATTACTTAGCATTGAACCATTCTAAATGAAACTATTTTTAACAACTCACACCTTAAGATGAACATTTTTCATAAACATTGGGAAATATGAAGTGTAGTATTTGTCCTCAATATAATTAAATTTGCTTGGGTGGACACTAGTGTCCTTCCTTCTGCATGTACATGTTAGATGTTCCACATTTATGTTTAATGTGAGAAATGAAGTAGTTTCTATATATATTTAGATAGATAGTGTGTCTCTATGTGTAATTGTATTTGTTCTTTACATTCACTTGGGTGGCCACTAGTGGCCTTCCTCCTATTTGCACATGTTAGATGTTGCACATTTATGTTGAATGTGAGAAATAAAGTAGTTTATATATATATATATATATATATATTTGTGTGTGTGTAATGTGTGTTTTCATATTTAATATTTTAATGGGGAAATACCTTAGGAAAAAATAGTAGTTTTTACAAATTGTGTTTGGACTGTCATATATACTAAAGAATAAATAGACATTATTGTTACAGAATTAGTATAGATTCATCTTAGCTTTGAATCTATCATGTGTCAAGAGGGATCAAATCCCTCATGGTGAAAAACAATTTTTAGAAAATATCTCGAGGGATTTGATCTATTTCTTCACAGGATAGATCTAATGTGAAGACGGATCCATGTCTCTTCCAGTCATGAGTAACAACATTAAATTCTCTACTCATCATCATTATATGTATGTATATGTTTGACATGAATATGATTATTTGAAATTTACATCATCTTGAATCCAAACAATAACAAAGTAACAACAATATTTAGTGATGAAGATGCTAAATAATGAAAAAACGAAATTATTAAAGATATTGTATATTCCTCAATCTACTGGAGAAAGATTAATGTAAATATATCTTCAAATTGTAGTATAGGGACAATTTACAGATGATAAAAACTATGTTTACTTATATTTCTGAGATGAACATAATCATTTTAAATTTACTTAGTTTTGTCAATATATTGAGAATATAAATATTATCATTCAAAGCTATATATTGATAATTACATGATGAATAATTTGACTACAAATAAAGTAAAAATGTTTACTAAAGAAAAATGGATATGGAAATCAATGCAGGTACATAAAAATGAAAATGTACATGTGAAATTATTTTTCTCTCAATATGCATATACATAGGTATTGATTTTAGTGTACATTTCAATATCAGTTTATATTCAACTTTAATATTTATTCACTTTCAATCTCTATGCTAATTTATATTTCTATTTCTACTGCAATGTTAATTTATATTTCTATTTCAATATATAAGACATTAATTTAAGTATAGATGTCAATTTATAAATGGGTTGATCTAGAAATGATGAAAACATATAGTAAAAGTAATGTGACAACCCTTTTTGTTACCACTCCTATAAATGTCACTCTGAATTGTAATTCATGTAAATAATGTGGAAATGTAGATAATGATTAGGCTAAGCAGTGGACACAGATTAAAAATTCTAAGGAGGAGGAGTTGGTTGTAAATCCCATCCATTGCATCCATTTCACCACCTATCTCTTTGATGAATTAATGATAGTTCAGGTGCAGGGACTAAAGAAAAGTATGGGATGTCTACAGTAAAGGATGAAAAAACTATATAGTCCATGTTAGCTTGGGCATCGTGTTATGGAAGTGAACATAAAGGAAAATAAGGGAGAAGGCATTAGTGGTAGTATGGAAATTAGAATGTTCAAGGACACATCTATCATAGTTATCCACAGGCACACGAAGACAGTGGACACTTTCAATTCCTCAAAGGATAATTTTGGAAGAACATGTTGGAAAAGGCTAGAATCACAGTGAATGAACAAGCTTGGAAGAAGATGGAGTGTGGTATGAAGATGATGTTGTTGTGTTGATAAAGTGGAGTCATAGTGGAATCAAGACTTCTTCTTAATAGGTGGAGACATTGTGTACTATCGGACTTCTCATGATGTTTCCATACGTTGAGACCTTGAGGGTGGACTTTGGATTCCTGTGGAACCTATTAGGTAGAGGTATTGTGTTCCCTAAAGTCCTATCATGTTATAGATGTAGGCATTGTGGGCTCTGCATTCTTGTAGATTGAAGCTGGTGGAGACTATGTGGGTTATGGGCTCTTATAATGATTATTGGGTGCAACACTATGTGTTATGGATTTTCTAAAGTGTTTGATTAGGTGGAGATATTATATGATTTGGACTCCTAGATGTTAGGTGAAGTAATAGTGTGCCCATGTGGTTTCGTTAGCTAAACTAGTGTGAGTATCCTTTGAGTGCTTAACTCGTCATTCTTTGAATTTGACTTAGGGGTGGCGGGTTGCAAGAGAGATTTTAGTGTAGTTGGCCTATGGTTGGGTGGAAAGTTGAAGTCCCTCCCTTAGTTTCCAATCATTCAAGCTTTAAGGATAAGTGTATTTACCTGTACTTATATGCAATGTGGATAATGAATTATTTTTTATGATTATGATAATGGATATATATCAGCACTATTATTGGATGAATATGTTACTCTTGTTTATTTATAATGACATACTTATATGAATTTTCTCATGGTTTTGAAGGGATTAAAGAGCCTATGTTTTTTATATGTTCCTAAGATGCAAAGTTATTTACATGGTCTTCTATAAATACTGGATATGTTTAGTTAGTTATTGTAATGAATGGATTTCAGTATTTAACATGGGAATGTATGCTTTATTGATTAAGACTCTTGATTTGTGTGTATGTTGCAATGTATGATTTATCAACAGTTCTCATAGTAGTGTGAAATACCCAATTTCGGGTGGGAAATGATCTTTCTATTTCATTAGAGTCACATAGTTGTACAACAATGATTTGGAGTGTACCTATGCTGGTTAGTGAGAATGTTGATAGTTGTAATGATGTATTATGGTTAGGATTAATACCTAGAATGATAACATGGAATAAAGGTTTCATTCTTATGAACATTAGTTTTTGAGTAACACTAGCCTTCAAGGAAAGATGGGGCGAATTCCTTAAAATCCTCAGAGTTCTAAGTATAGATGTTGCAAAATGCCAAAATTGTGTCTAGGTTGGATATGATTTTTAAGCTTACCAGATGGATATGATCTAACCCGGATGAGTTGAAACGAGGCAAAGGAAATGATAAAATCTAGGGCGGGGCCCATTTTGGGAAATTGAAGGCTTGGACCCAAGTAAGGCCACAAGATGAATTACATTTGAATTCCAAATTAGGGATATCTAATAATAGTTTGGTTCAAATTTTGATGTCTTCACAAGGGGTATATCTATCTGAGAATATGTGATTTGATAGTGAGATCTTAGACAATTATTAAGGTATTACAGACTCATGTCCATGGATATGCCTATGTTACTTTGTGAAATGGGTCAATAAGATTATGAAATACATAGACAATGAAGTAGTTAAAGAACATAATAGGCAACAGACATAAACACAACAAGCTTAATAGGGAGTTCACCCAACACTCCTGGGCTACATCTCCTGGTCCAACCTTCAGTGGTGACCTCTCTATTATATCTTCAAAAACAGAGTTTTACAAAAGTATGAGCTCAATTTGAGTCTCAACACACAATAGATATAACAACAAGAGTTTTTCTTGAACCCCTCAAGCCTCTCTGAGTACCCAAACTCTCTCTATCACACTCTATCTCTGTCTTTGCTTTGTCTCAGCATTGCCTACCTCTATATGCTCTCTGTCTGTGGCTTTAAAGGCAATTAATGTTGTCTATTCATTTCTCCTTCTCAAGCTCTCTGGCTTCCCAACCTCTGTCCGCTCAGATCCCACTCTGAGCATTAACAATCATTAATAAATGTTTTTAGGGATGGTGGCCACCTGTCCTGTAACGGAATGGGTCATAGGCCCTTTGAAAACCTCAGAAACAATGTTTTCTATGTTCACAGATAAATACACTAAAAATGCAAGAAATCCACCAATATGTCATTTATTAGATTTGAAATAATATAAATTCTACCTTATAACTCCTATCTGGTCTGCTTGTATATCAACGTCACATCTTCATCATTGATTTGGGAGATCCAGATCCAATGGTTGTGGTTCATTTTGGGTGGCTCTTTCATACGAGGGTTAATCGCATAATGAGGGTGGTTTTCTCTCTCCTTAGCCTCGACACATGGAAGCCAATGTATGGGCTTTGGTGGAGCCCAGCCAAAACCTCTTTCCACCTTTGGTCCTCCTGAAATCCCACTTGTTTCCTTTGTATAAAATAAATACATTAAAACATGAAAATCCCTCTCATATCGAACTTGAAATAATATATATTTGCATTAGCAAACCCTTCGGGTCCAGTTCATCGCTTTATTTGTGTCTTCTTTTGTTTTTTGTTTATTTAATGAAAATGTGATTTATATTGAAAAAGTCATTTTACCGGACTTGAAATGTTATCAAATATCATTCGTAATCTCTATCGAGTCTGGTTATCACAGTCATAGTTATTATCGGCCCTGATCCTTTGTATAGTTTTGATGTGATATTACGATGCGATTGATCGCAATTGCATATCGCAGATACCTCGGGCCATTTGTAATTGTTCCTCTGTGTTTGCCGATTGCAATATCACGCATTAACATGGGCCATCGATCTGCATGCTTGATTGATGGTCCTCGTTGACTCGCACTGATTGCAATCGCAACTGTCATATGATAGCCCTAGATTGCCTCCGCTTGCCATCACTGATTGTGATTTTCTGATCGAATCTAGACTGTTGATCGGCCATATCTGATAGCTCTTATGCAAAGTTTCTTTAAGCCTCCGATAAGTTTGTTTTCACTGCTTTCTCCACATTTTTGCCTCCCAATAGTGTAATCCAATCTTTTAGCAATTTCTTCCTTTGCGATATTTTTGAATGTTTGAAGACTTAGAGGGTTTTCTAAGATCCATTTGGATCACGCCTTCCCACTGAAAAAGGCTTTTGGACCACCAAAAGTTGGTTTTTAAGCATCAATCAAGTGAGGATGAAACTTCCTCACTTGCCTAATTTCTATCCATCTTGCACTGCTTGGTTTTGAACCTTTGAGTTTGATGATGAGGTACTCAACATCCCCTCTGCACGTAGTTCTCACCTTCCTGTCTAGAACTATATCTTCCTGTAACTCATTAAGATATTCAGGCAACAGATCATCAATAGAAGGCAACTGACTTTTCTCTTCAGGATCTTCAATCAATGAAGGTTCAAATAGTCTTAAGCTCTCTGCATTAACTATTGAATAGATGGGCATGTAAGCTGGGAAATCAAGGTGAAAAGCATTCTCACCAATTTTCTCAAGTATCTTGAAAGGCCCATACCTTATTGGCTTCAGCTTCTTACCTTCACCTTGCATTCTATCTTTGCTAATGTACAACCAAAATTGATCACCAAATTTGAACCTATACCCAATTTGATGCTTATCATGCCTTTCCTTGTACCTGGCCTAGCTTCTTTCTAGTTGTTTCTACACTGTTTGGTGAATTTATTGGATTTGTTCAATGAACTTGGTTGCTTTGTCCACATCACTGTGTCCATCAACTACTGTGTCTTTACTAAAGACACAATCCAAGGGAGACCTTGGTGTAAAACCAAAACAAGTCTCAAAAGGAGATCTCCGTGTAGAATAATGTTTAGCATGGTTGTAAGCATGTTGCACATAACACAAATGTTCATCCCAAAGCTTGGGATGCTTGCCACAATAGCCCCTGAGCAACTGGATCACTATCCTATTCACCATATCTATTTGGCCATCTATTTGTGGATGAAATGTTGTGCTCATCTTTAATCTGGTGTCCATTAACTCCCATAGACTTGACCAAAACTTCCTAATAAATTGGCAATATCGATGAGAGACAATAGAAGTGGGTAACCCAAAATGAACCCATGCATGCTAAAAGAACAACTTTTCTGTTTGTTCAGCTGTTATCTACTTGTTACAAGGTATTAGAATACACATTTTGTTGAAATTTTCCACAATAATATATAAATAGTCATGACCTTTTCTAAATTTTGTTAATCCCCCAACAAATTCCATGGAAACACTTTCCCAAGGATGAGAAGGAACTGGAGGTGGAGTGTACAAGCCTAGTTTTCTATTGTTGGGCTTGCTTTTAGCACACATGGTACACCCTTTAATATATCTAGAAACTATTTCATGCAATTTTGGCCAATAACAGAACCTTTGCAGGTAAGCAACTGTTTTGCTTACACCAAAACGACCTGATATTAGAGAAGTATGTGCTTCTCGGATTATGTTGATTCTTTCAATTTGAGGAATGCATAACTTTCCCAAATGATATAAGAGTTTGTCCTTAACATGATAATCCAATTCTTCTACTTGTTTGTCATCACTTAAAGTTGGATATACATCTTTAAAATCTACATCTTGAGCATATTGTTCAATGTAGCTTTCATGCAATACTGAGTTATGCTTAAGTATAGTAGATGCATTTATAATTGGTCTGGATAACATATCTAAAACCTTATTGTGTATGCATTTCTCATATCTAATGATAAGACAAAACTGTTGTAGAAACCCCACCCACCTATAGTGTCTTGATTGTTGCAATTTAGTTTGTGAGTGCAAATATTGAAGTGGCTGATGATCTGTATGTATAATTGTTTCTTTGCAAAATAGGTAATGTTTCCAATTTTTCACACTCTGCACTAATGCATACAATTCTTTATCATATGTGGGATAATTAATTATTGTATAATTAAATGTCTCAGAGTGACAACATATGGGTTTACCATGTTTCATCATCACTTCTCCCATGGCATAGTCACTGGCATCTGTTTCAATCCCAAATGGTCTTTGAAGATCTGGCAATGCTAGTACTAGTGTTGTACTAATCTTTTATTTCAAGGTGTCGAAGGCTTTTGGATATTTGCGTCCCCACTGAAGCACCTTGCTCAATCCTATTAAAGCATGTAAGGGAGCTTCAATCAAGGAAAAGTTAGCAGTCAACTTTCTCCAATATTGTGTTGCTCCTAACTTCTGTAGCAGATTTGGGTTTAGGCCACTTCAAAATGACTTCAACCTTAGAGGGATCTATCTTCAATTCACCATCCCCTACAATATGACCCAAATAATTCAAAGATGTTTTGCCAAATTCACATTTTGATAACTTAACATAGATATTTTCTCTTTTCAAAACATCTAGAGTCTGCTTTATATGATTCAAATGTTCTTCCCATGTTTTACTGAAAACAAGAATTTTATCTAAATATAAATTACAAAGTCATCAATAAAAGGCTTGAGTACATCATTCATAACTCTCATGAAAGTGGTAGGAGCATTAGTTAAGCCAAAAGGCATAACTAGCCATTCATACAACCCTTGCTTTGCTTTGAAAGTAGTCTTCCATGCATCTTCTTCTGCTACTCTAACCTGATGGTATCCACTAAGCAAGTCCAACTTGGAAAAGTAAACAACTTCCTTCAACTGATCCAATAGATCAATTATGCAAGGAAGAGGATAACGATTCTTCATCGTTATTTTATTTAGTGCTCTGTAATCAATGCACATCCTCCACGAACCATCTTTCTTTCTCACCAACACAATTAGAGATCAACATGGTGATGTTCTTGGCCTTATGAGCCATTTGTTGAGCAACTATTGTACCTGCTTCTTGATCTCTGCATTCTCTAAAGCGGATAACCTATACATTCCGATGTTAGGAAATGGAGCATCTAGCTGTAAATGAATATCATGTACTATTCCCCTTTTGGATGGTAGGCCTTTAGGTTCTTGAAATTGGATATCATATTCTGAAACAACTTTTTCTAAATCAGCTTTTTGTTTAGCATCACAACCTTCAAATACGTTGGTTTTATTAGGGGTCTTTCCTTTACAACCATTAGTAGAAACTGCTTGTAGAAATTTACAATTCTTTTCATTTACCGTGAGTTTATGAGAGTGTAGTTATTTTTCAGCTGATGAGCTCTTGCAATATATTCTATTCCATATTTTGTGAGTTGATACTTATTTTTAGTTCTATAGAAAATATATTTTCTATCATACAAGTAAGGACTTCCTAAAACAATACCACATATATCCAAGGGAACTATATCTAACTCAACCTCATCTACAAATGTTGACCCAAAAGCAAACCTAAGTTTACATTGTCTAGTCACTTTTAGCTTTACTTTATCACATACCCAACCTAATGGATATGGCTTCTTATGAGGTGTGGTTGGTAGTCCAAACTTCTTTAGAATTGCTTTAGAAATCAAGTTTACTTGTGAACCACTATCAAATAAAGTATCAATCTCTTCTTGCTTGGAAATAACTCTAATATGAAAAAGCTCATGTCTTTTCCTCTCATTTTATTCATTATCAATAGATTGTGCAGAATTACTAGTAGATGCTTCAAAATTTTTACCTTTTATACCTGTGGCTATGACTGTTGTTTCATCACCTTAGTCTGACCCCAAATCTTTCTGAATAGCAGCAATAGTATTCTTCTTCTTGCCATCGAACTTCTTCAGTTTCAGCTCTGGATGCAAAGACCATAAGTGTTCATCATCATGTCCAACCTTCTTACAGTGAGTGCATGAAGCTTTGTCTTTCTGTATAGCGTTTTCCTTCCTCTCTTTCCAGTTTTTCTTCCTCTTTTCCTTGTTCTTGCTTGCAGTGGGTTTTGATGATCCCCCAATCTCTGGGTTCACATTCTTGCCTCTGGCCTCTAGATGTGTGGCCTGAACTGATACCTCATTTATGCTAGTAGGGTTAAACATGAGAATGTTGTGCCTCAAATAGCTATGTAGACCACCTATATACTTCAACAAAGTTTTAGGTGAGTCTAGAGAAATGCCTATAATTAAAGCTCTTTTTCTAAATTCTTGGGTATAGAATTGTACACTTTGCCCCTTTAATTGGTGAAGAGTTTGCCAACTATTCATTGCTTATTGCATATAATATAGTGGATATAATTGTTTCTTAATGGCAGAAACAAATTCATTCCAAGTAGAAAGAATTTTACCATGCTTCTTTAGATCACCTTGTGTCTTTCCTTCCCACCATACTAGGGAAGTTCCTTCAAGGTGAAGGCTGGCCAATCAAATCTTTCCCTTTTCTGAATCGATGTTTTGCACCTTTCAATATACATCAATCTGTCTAATCCATTTATCTATCTTTTTTGCATTTAATTCTCCATCATATATTGACAAATCAAATTTTATATCTAATTTAATCAAAGGGTTAGAAGGAAGTGTTGATAGATGAGGCTCTTTCCTTTTCCCTTTGCCTTATGAATGACCATCTAGAAGAGGTTCCTTTGTTCCTTTGTCTTGTTTGGAGATTGGAGTATCTTCACCTCGACCTTTCTTAAATTCTCAATACATCTCTTCTACCATGGCTCTCATGGTCATGAAACTGTCCATGAATTGAGAGTCTGATTCCAAGGGAATTTCTTCTGCCATTTTCCTCCTAGGATAGACTCCTCCAATTTCTAGGTTAGTCTCAACCAATTCTCCTTCTCCTAATTTGGGCTTTGACCTAGTTAGCATTCAACAATCCAGCACAAGCTTGTCTAACCTTAGCAAACCTAAAGCTCTGATACCACTTGATTTGATAATGAGATCTCAGACAATTATTAAGGTATTACAGACACATGTGCATGGATATGCCTATGTTACTTTGTGCAATGGATCGATAAGATTGCAAAATACATAGACAATGAAGTAGTTAAAGAACATAATAGACATACACATATAAACACAACAAGTTTAATAAGGAGTTCACCCAACACTCCTGGGCTATGTCTCCTGGTCCAGCCTTCAATGGTGACCTCTCTATTATATCT
>Ga0115851_101408_pt1 | contig 12670 bp, 15 predicted proteins | sample InSIn2gowninarea_FD_83865 | JGI IMG/M metagenome (GOLD analysis project Ga0115851, IMG submission 83865)
AACTAAGAAGTACCTACGTATCAGCTACGTCTTATCCCACACCCACACCACGCACGCAATCTCCGTACGGCGAAGATTGTTGCCCTTGAAACAATCGAGGTAGCTCATGCCCTCATTGTTTAGATACTTCTACAGTATCTATTTATCTATCTATATCTTTTTTCTATCCATCCACCCATCCATCGATAAACAACTTGCCTTGATTAAGCAGTCCACTCCAGACTTGCTTAACCACGGTACGCAAGTACGTATTTTCACGCTACCTGCCTACCCAACCGTCCTACTGTCTGAGCGTAGGTATTGTTTTGGATATACTACTCCCCCTTTCGCGCTTGTACTTACTGATTTGATAGAGTGGTTATATATATACTGTACGGGGGAGGATAGGAAGAGCTGCATGTAACGTAGTGTAGTGTCTTATTCAAGTAAGTTCTTTATGCTACACTACTATATTGTACTATAGGCTACGGGCTGTGTTGCGTTGTGTTGTGTGGGATAAGACGTAGCTGATACGTAGGTACTTCTTAGTTTTCTTTACGTGGTCATCCACTGTAGTAGACGGAGGTTGGAAAGCAGATGTATGTATGTGGGATAGGTAGGTAGAGTGAATGGAGCAAGTGGACGTAGCAGCGATAGGGAGAAGGCTCTGGATTGTGGTGTACAGTACGAACATAATGCATCATTTATTCTCCTCTAATCGAAAACAACCCACCCCTCCGAATGTTCATTCACCCCATTCAACGCCATACGCTCTTTTCAGAAATGAGTAGGTAGGTAAGTACTGCCGAGGTCGAACCTACTCAGCACTAAGCGACTTCTTCTTCTTCTTTTTCTTCTCGCCCTCACCATCCACGTCTTCACTCTTGCGCTTCTTCTTCTCTTTCTTCTCTGCCTTGCTGTCTACTCCATCCGTAGTGGTACCTTCTGATTTGCGTTTCTTCTCCTTTTTCTCCTTCTTCTCTTTGTTGATCGGTGCCACGTCAGCCATCTCTGCACTCACAGTCGGGTCATCCTCAGGGTCGTCGATGTCCATTTCTGACAGAACTTGGTCCATTGCAGTTTTCTAGATAGATGTGTTAGCGTGGTTAATGAAATGGAATCGCGAAAAAACTTACCATAGCTACTTCATTTTTGGTCGGTTGAACGCCGTTAGCGTAGAAGTCTAGTCGTTCTTCGACTTGCTTCTTGAGTGCTTGGCCAAACACGGTGGAAGGTGATTCTGAAAAGTTATCAATCCTCGATGCGATCGAGCATTTGTTGGCGAGGAATCTTGATATTCTTCCTTTGTTTTTCTGCCCTGCTCGACCAATGAAGGAGGAGTGGTAAAGGAGACCATACTTGGGTGTGTTGCCTTTTGTCTTCAAAGCTCGGAACAGGGCTTTTTCGGCCCCCAAAATTTGCACTGTTGATGCTGGATATTTGGATAGGTTGGTAAGGCTGCCGGCATGTGATATTAACCTTGCTCCGACAACTTCTCCAATCAGGGCTGCCAAGTTTGGTGCCACAACTCCCATCTTGGACACGAGGTAGCTATGCAATGACTTTCTGTAGTTGGCTAGACTGACAACACGCTGAGCGAAGAGTGTCACATTCTCCATATCAGATGCAGAAATTTCCTGACCCATACTTGTCTTTGCTGCATCAATGATGCTTCTTGATATCTCTTCGTCGTCGTCAACTATAGCGGCTAGGTCATGTAAGCTATCTTCCGATAAGGTCTTCTTGTCTTTGATGAAGAGCGCGGCCTTGGCGTATTTCTGATTCTCCGACACAATCTTGATGAGCTCGGGAAAGTGCCAGGAGTACCATTCTCGGACCCTCATGGAAAAGGTGTTGATAGCCTTGTCTAGCTGATCGAGGATTGCGATGGCTTGTATTATGTGGTTGTCATTCTTCTGTACGGAGAACTTGACTTTGGCTCTTGAATATGCATGGCCAAGACCCAGCTGCGCAGTATTTGTATCGCCTTCTCGCAGCTGCTTCAATAGTTTTTCGGAATGTAATCGCAAACCTCGGAGCATGTCCTGAACAACCTCACTCGTGTCTCCAGTTTCGCATTCGACTGAGGGGAAAGTGCTCTTGATACTGCCGGCCAAAATCTTGTCGGCAACACCAAGTGACACTTTGTTCTTCTTGCCAGCTTTAGGAAGGTTGAGCTCGAGGAAGGACTGCAAGAACGTGGACGCAATGCCTTCGGACACCTCGTTGAGTTCTTCAAGAGCTTGTTTGCCGTTCCTGAACTAGTTAGTAAAAGCATTCACGAACACAGAACTCTGGCTGCGCACTCAAAAGGCAGGAAACTTTGTAGTTGCACCATCTTGCCAAACTTTGCAAGATCTTGTACTCCATTTTGCACTTCCTTCAATCTGTTGCCAACTGATTCTGGTTGATGTACTACCTTGAACAAGGCATAGCCCATAGGGCCCTCATGAAGCAGAAAGTCCGTCATCGTGGCATATGAATACGACTGTTAAGTATACACTATGCGCGCTCGAGGCGCAGATCGAAGATATGTTTTGCTTGCTCACAGTTGAGGTGTTCTAGTGTATTGCGATTTACATTTCTCACGAGCGCAAATCCGCAAACTTGAAGCTGCAACATTTTCTGGGATCCACTTACACGCCAAGAGTAGGCTGTCAGGCATCTTTTAGCTTGGAATGCACATCCACTACGGAGTACCTACCTACTAAGCATACCAGACAATTTGCTCAAACAAGTGTGTTTTCTGAAGACGTTCAACGGATGAAGTACTCGCTGGTTGGCCTTTCAATCGATGTGTTTCACAAGATCACAAATTATCAATATTCTGATAAATCGTGGTCATAGGCAGACCTCAGTAACCTGCCAAGCAATACCATTGTACTGCAAGGTATCACCAACCCGACGTCCGGGCAAGCAAAGCCAACCTCCAGGGAACAAGCCGCTGCTTCTTACATCTCTGTACCACGCTTCTGGGGGCATTTCGCCTACATATTCGTCGACTGGCAAAGCCCGTGTAAGGGTGTGGTCGCGAGTCCAGCGCTCAACTTCGATTGTTTGTTGACCAGAGGCGTCGCGTCTCGCTACAATCCCTTGCACTCGCCCACCAAGCCTAACTAGTACGCCATCCGACAAGGCTGGAGTACATGTGCGAGCCACGAGGCATACATTCGCGTCATCCTGACCATCAGGGCCTAGCAATTTCTCAGCCCCATGCCAATATTCCTTGTATAGTTCCTCCTTGCCAGTGGCGGGATTGTGCATTATACCCATCTCCAGGCAATCACCGTTCATTAGCATGAACATGTCACCTTCGTCGGGAATCCCGGGCCCTTTAGAATCAACATCATGAAGAAACTTGCAATGAGCTGTATAGAGCAAGGGTACCGCATGGCGATCATCATTGGCATCGTAAAAGGTGGTAACTGACCTGCCAGAAAATGCCCAGAAGCTCTGATGTTGTGATGCTTCGGCAGGCGATGTTGCATCTTTGGGAAACCGAACATCAACAAACTGACCGGACGGTGCAGTGAGCACGAGGGTATCAGTATCTTCGAACGGAGGTTTGTATCCCTGACGTCAAAGCATATATTAGTCTCTACTCTGGACTTACCTTGAAAGGCTTCTATTAACCAAGGAAGACCACACATGGGTTGCTGAGATGCTTAGCACTCACCCAGGCAATCCCCCGTCTTATTGACACAGACGGTTTGACAAGGAAATCTTGCTTCCATTTTGGTAGCTTCGCAGGTGCTTCGACTGGTGACTCAAGTCCTATAAGGCCAAGTCGCTCCCCACTCATACCATACATCTCCATTGTGTTGTGCGCTCGCCGTCAAGGAAGCGTTGATGATGGCAGTGGTCTTGAGACTACGATGAGGCGTAGAATCTTGGCTGGTTTGACTGATGCCCATCCAAGCCACTCACGTACGGCGAAGAAACTTCCAAGGTTTCGTTTTGAGTTCGTGTCGGCCCTACATTTCTTGGCAAGCTAGAGCTACCTTAACTTGTGACTGCGGCATCATGTTGTCGATACTACTTGTACTATCAATGATTGAACAGGAGGTAGCACTTGAACACGACACCCACTCTGCCACAGCACAATTGCTGCGTGTGAGGTATAGGATTGTCGAACAGTTGGTAACCGGAGCTGCGCAAACAGATTCCAGCAACATAAATTTTCAAGCTTGAAACGTTGAATAGTTTCGCCGATTCGCTGGCTACCTCAGATGGGGCTCGTTTGTGGCGGTCGGTCAGAACGTTCAATTTGCGGGGGTGGACCATTGAGATCTCATCACCTGCACGCCTACCCCGTAACACTTGTCCAGCTAGCAAGCATTTGCCTCATCGAGCATGGCTCGAAGTCACAAGCCCGAACCTACAGGTTGGTGATGGAATGCGTCAATTTGTTATGGTGCAGTCGCTACTAAGCGAGGCGTATTTTGCCTTTGATGTCTGCGATTCGAACCTCAAAAGACTTCAGCGGAATGTCCAGTTCCATGAAAAGACCACCAACCTCGCCTCGAGATTGGCACGCAGCTGATGCGTGTTAAGAAATGCACAATCGACTCGTGATCAGGGATCTTACGCGATCAACACCGAGATGGATAATTTCTCTACTCGGGAGGATGCCTCAAGCTCCTCGCATGGCACTACCGAGAAAGCCCACCCATCCGAGTTCCTCGAGTTTGTGACCGTCCATGCTTCTGGCGGAATAGGAACGCAAGCCGAAACGGCGAACCGTGATGGCGGGTTCAGGAATAGGAACCTTTCGCTCCACCAAGCCATCGACGCTGCAGTTGCGCCAACAGCGAAGAATGACCTCTATGGCGGCATGGCCGCTGCTATACCGGATCTGCGAAGACTATCGGCAGACGCACGCGCTCATACGGAGGCCGAGCACAAGATGACCTTCATTCAAGGATGTAGACTATATCCCAAAGCCATAGCGTGGAGCATACTGCTGTCTGCTACAATCATCATGGAAGGCTTCGATTTGACACTAATCACATCCTTTCAGGCGTTTCCTGCCTTTCGAAGAACATATGGCACACCAACTAATCCGAACGGTACCAATCATCAAATCTCTCCGGCCTGGCAGACAGCATTACAGGATGGCGCCCTTGTTGGTGAGATTCTGGGCTTGTTCTTGAATGGTCTTATGGTCGACCGTTACGGCTACCAGAAGACAATGGTCGTTTCACTGGTTTGGATGTGCTTGTTTGTCTTTCTCGCCTTTTTCGCTTTCAATATTGGACTGCTCGAAGCCAGCCAAGTCTTATGTGGGATACCTTGGGGTGTTTTCCAAACACTCGCAATGTCGTACGCGGCGGAGATTATGCCTATTACACTCCGTGCCTACCTTCTCAGCAATATCAACATGTGCTGGCTCATTGGACAATGTTTGGCGGTAGGTATATTGCGTGGCTTCATTCGGCTGACTACTGAGTGGAGCTACCGAATACCCTTCGCTCTTCAATGGGCGTTCGCCGTCCCAATGCTAGTGGTTGTCTTCTTTGCACCTGATAGTCCTTGGTGGCTCGTACGGCATGGCCGATTGGACGAGGCAAAGAAATCGTTGCTCCGGCTCACCTCTCACAAAGCGGAAGGATTTAACGTCGACGAAGCGCTTTCCATGCTTCGTCATACAAACGAAGTTGAGAAGTATCTAAACAATGAGGGCATGAGCTACCTCGATTGTTTCAAGGGCAACAATCTTCGCCGTACGGAGATTGCGTGCGTGGTGTGGGCTACACAAGCTCTGTGCGGCTTGAGTTTGACGGGCTGGGCAGCCTATTATTTCGAGTCCGCTGGGTTTTCAGCCGCGAATTCGTTCAACTTGTCGGTTGGAATGTATGCGCTTGCAATCGTCGGCGGTATCATCTCTTGGGCATTACTGCCACGGGTCGGCAGACGGAGACTATACATCAGTGGCCTGATAGTGATGCAATTCATTCTCATTGCCTCTGGTGTGGTCGGTGTTACGGTCAAGTCAAGCGCCGGCTCATGGGCGGTCGGGTCTCTTCTGATCGTGCTGACAACGGTTTACGACATCACGGTGGGCCCTGTTTGTTATGTTTTGGTCGCAGAAATCCCCTCCACTCGTCTGCGAGTAAAGACAGTTGTGCTCGCTCGGGTGATGTACAGCTTGGTCAGTCTCATCACAAACGTACTGACTGCGAGAATGCTCAATCCCACAGCATGGGCGTGGGGTTCGAAAGCGAACTTCCTGTACGCTGGGACAAACTTTCTCTGTCTGATCTGGTGCTATTTCCGGCTTCCAGAGACGAAGGGATTGAGTTACCTGGAGCTCGATATCCTGTTTGAGAGGAAAGCGAAAACGAAGGCTTTCAGAACGTTTCAGGCAAATCTGGAGAGCACTGGTTACTTCAGCTTGATGGAGCGCGGAAGTATGTGGAACAGATATTGAGATTTCTAAGACTGAAGTGAAAGTCATCTAAAGCTGAAGTGAAGATATCAAAAACTGAACTGAAAGTTATCAAAAACTGAACTAAGGTTGTTCTGACGCCAAATGAAGTCATCCGTACCTAGTTGAGCGTATAGTCTGCACCCGACTTTGTTGTGTGCTAAATCCGTGCTAACAACAAGCAGGGATAGGGAGCGTACAGTAATCGAAGCAAATGCTCCCAAACCGTATTTGGTAGCCGCTTGCTCGAAGCTAATACCTCAATTGTCACCAGTCCAAAGTGCCCCGCAGTTTGATACCCTGTCAACCACCGGCTGATCAAAGCATGTAACGATGCATTGGGGCCGAAGTCATGAAGCCTGTTGTGTCTGCAATCAGGCCTTCCTACTTACAAATGCAGCTCAAGCAGTACGACCTTCAAGTAGAACAGCGACTACACTGACGTAGAATAACAAGGCAGTAGCAAGGAGTAACCACACTACATCAGTTCCGCGCACGAGACTTACCTGATACTACAGGGAGCATACAACTGCAATTATGTCGCATCTAACGGTTCGCACAACCTCAACGCCGACGCAGGATGACTTGAACACCTTCCTGGACCTCCTTGCCGTCTGCTATCAAGGCGTACCACTCACCACAGCCTTCATCGCCGAGATTGATGGCATCGACCGAGGCACGGAATATAGACAGATTTCAGCTGAGCGCTTGCGCCAGCATTTCAGCCTTGGTCTACCAGCAGCGTTCAAGTCCAATGTTCTTCTGACCACAGTATCCTCACCCTCCTCCTCTCGCCCTCTCGCTGCCATCCTGTTCGAACCACCAGACTTCAGCGGTACTCCTGCCGCTCAAGCCCGCAAGCAGCCCGGTCCGATCCTCTCGCAATACCGTGCTGTCGCACGAGCTCTCAAAGCCAAGCACATGGCTATGCCAAATGCTGGTCCGCACCAGTGGGATACACCAGCCGCGCCTTCGCAGGCGTCCTCAGGCCCATCAGGTGACCCTTTCCCGAATGAGTACAACAAGGACTCAAGCACGGAGATTCGCACATTTTATCACCTTGCGCTGCTGGTCAGGGACATTAGTGCCGATCACACCGAGACGGCGCAGGCTGTGAAAGAGGCGATGACCGTGTATCTTGATCGAGCAAAGAAGGAGGAGGTGCCAATCTTTCTGGAAGCGAGTTCGCAGGAGAGCAAGAGCGAGTTTGAAAAATGGGGTTTCAAGGCGGTTGAGGAGGTTTCGATTGGACAAGGGAGGGTCGATGGGAGAGGATGGCCGACCAGTGAAGGTAGTGGTCTGAAAGTTTGGGGAATGGTGTTTAATGTTTGAATACTGGCGGTGCAACCGAGGAGTTAGGGGACAAACTACATTTTCTGAGGCTAATTGTTTCAAGTGATCCTCCGTCTGGTATTGAAATCAACTGTGTAACAAAATCAGAGCTGTAAAAGCATTTGACTTAATAGAGGTTCTTCGTTTTGCGTGGCTACCCGAAATAGCTTAATCCGAATCGCCGAATTATTTTAGTACTAGTTTCGTTGTAAAGCATCATTGCATTGAATTTCCATAACCCTTTACTACTCTGGACTTCTTATACTCTACCTTCAAATCTTTCACTACACCACGTTCTTCGATGATACGAAGATCGCATTCGATGCGATCCAGAATATGACCATGCGTTCTCTTTGTTTGGACAAACCTGGGATAACGTGTGTCCAGAAATCATGGTACTACAGCTGTTGAAGGGAAGGCACTTCCTAGGGCAACAAGTCATTCAAACCACGCGAGTGCATGTACGAGTTTCGTTCATTAGACGTCGCTGTCTTTCGACCATCCCAAAACGCTTCGTCAAATCTTTCAGTGAGGAAGAAAATCGGTTTTCGGGAGTCGAGCGACTGCTTGCTAGCTTTCTGATTAAACATGGTACGAAATTCGACAGTACAAAGGTTCTCGAAAGCCTGCCACAACTACCTGCCGACCATCACCTTCATCTTGACTCGGCTCTCTTCCTAGTTACGCCTTCCCTTGCACACTTATTTGATCCAGGAAGTGTATTCCATGCATCAGCAATCAATCACATTTTCGGACAGCCATCATCAAGGAATGAGCCACAATCTCTAGTTGCTATCGTTGATGCTATCCCCAATTTAATCAAAGCTTTGGACCAAGATCCCACGATATTTGGCTACGAAGGAATTTCGGTTTGCATTTCAAGGCGGTTTAAGGCTCAACCTGTGGAGCATCATGGCCGTCAAGTTCCTCTCATCTCTTTCCACCATCAAAAGGCCACCACCAAGGACTCGGTTCGAGAGACAGCTTACGTGGCGCCTCTCGCAAATACCTTATTTGTGAATGGCTTCCAGAATACAATGATCCAACAAAACTGGGTACGAGACTCACAGAATGCCTGGGTTGAGGATCCTGGCTCAACGCGCACGCATCTAAAACGAATTGACATCAACATCAACTACGATGCACAAGATCCATATACGACGATTATGCACAATAGACTGGAGCAACTCACTGAGCCAGCAGTGGTCAAGTCGTCTATGGGCAACATTATTAGTGGGCTTCAGAATCTGGCTGGTACTACCTCTTCGGCTTCGGCCGAGCTCGAAAAGGTTGTTCCCCAATTCCTCAAAGCACGGAGAGAAGCAGGTCACGAAGGCGAGCTCCGCATCTTTGCCTTAGTGTATCACCCATCGTCTTCCACAATTGGTGAAGATGTTTTCAAAAATCTTGTTGCCAACATTGACAGCAAGAGCGAGACAGGCCGGACGTGGCTGAATAGGAGGAATCTTCATAATCTCCTCAAGAATGGTGGTCGACTTTATCGTGTGACAAGCGGTGGTGGTGGATGGGGTAAAAAAGCTGGACTCCTATCGCTCGAGCCGACAGTCGATATTTGCCAGCAACCTGAAGCCGATAACTCCACACCGGAATTTACCTTTGGCCATGAGGGAGTGGAGATGCCGAAACCAAAGCAGTTGATCCCTCAAGGGAGTCTCATACAGTTCCTTGGAACATTCCTCAACCCCGAAGAAAGCCAGGAAATCGCTGAGGTGGCGGGAAGTGCTCTCACTGACGTGAGAGTGGTTGGTTCTCAAGGATGGAATTCTGATGCCTGGTACAATGGCGCATTGATGCATGTTCTGTGTATTGGCACCAGTACCGTATCCGATGCACCAGGAAGTACAGCCCAGACGGTCTCACTCCCTGTTACCGACAATGCTAATTCACATGATCATAACTCGTCTACTATCACCTTTTTACCCAATAGGTTTGGATTTCTTAGCGCTTTGCCGATGGGCATATCAACGACATTCCGCAAAGCTCCAGTGACAACAAGCAGCTCTGATGCTGTGACTCATCCTGAATCATCGGAGTCGCTTCTCGCAGATGGCAAGGAAACATCTCATCCATGGACCACACATACTACACTGGTCGAGGCTCCCGGAACATCCTTTGTTAGTGGCTACCGTGTTGGTAGAATGTTTTACAAAACCGACCCTGCAAAGGAGGGCAGCATAAGACTGGGTAGGATCAACGAAGCCTCCTCAAGTGTTCAGGCGAGCTGACGTTTGAACGACTTTCAGTGAAACAAAGGGCTCTGTGGTCGGAGAGGGTGAGACGATCTAGATCATCTCCATCACGAGCAGATCATGCAAAGAAGGACGTTGAAACTATGACTGCAGCTATTACATCTCTCGAGTCTAGACTTACAGAGCTTACGAACACCCTGGAGAAGCAGTGTAAGTCTCGTTGTCTAATGCTGGCGGTTATGTCTAATAATGTGAAGTAACAAGCGTCCAAACCAGAGCGACAAAGGTCCGACAAGTCCAAGCCGCCCTACCAACACCAAGGAGAATCATCAAGCCGCGGTTATCAAAGTCCGGCCCGCCAGGTTATCGTTATAGATTAGATAGAGCTCGAAACGAGTACGACGAAACTCGTATACGAAAGACCGATGTTCGAAAACTACGAATCTCAAAATTTGAGACTGAGGCGCCTGATGAGCGTGCTCAGAGAGAGCAAGAACTTGGTTACCAGCGAGCCAACCAAAAAGAGCATTACGAATTTTTACAACGCATTGCCGTGGAAGAGAGTGCGGATAAAGATCTTGATGCAGCCGGTGCACGGTTAATCAATGGTGAAACAGAAGTAAAGACCTACGAAGCAGGAGGTCGAAAAAGGCAGCCCGATGTGATCTCGCATTCGATTTTAGGGAGCAATCGGGATAGGGTGGAAGAGCAGCAAGCAATACATGAGTTGCTGAAGGGATTGAATGAAGATTGAAAGGATCGTGCTGGCCTGATAATAATAGGGTAGAGATGATGAAGTGTATCTCGTCCAGTGTGGATTCGTCAACCGATGAACAGCTTCGGCACGGACCTTGGAGCTTACTTGCGCGGAACCACAATCAGGAAGTAAGAGATATTATCCAAGTAAGCGCCCTAACGGTAGCACAATTGGCGCATCTCTTCTGACATCGAATCTGCCTGTTTCACCCCATAAGTCACCTCCTCAACGACGACAGCGAAAGGATTATCAAACACGAGGACCAGAAATCGCCGTTATCCTTTGGGTAGTGGCAACACCATCCATCAACAATCAACATGAAGGTAATTAATGAATATTTGTCTTTGGTTAGGCAGGTGAGCATAACCGGTGGCAGGTGTCTCAGCGTGGTTCTTTGCGGCGCACGTTGATGTAAGCTTACTTGAGGTGGCTTTATATGTACAGGATGGGGTTCGGCTGGTGACTCTAGCATAGATACCCGTGCATGGAGGTGTGGCAGACGACAAGAGTCTATGGTCTCGGGATTGTGCAATACCAGCTTCATGTAGTAGAATATTAATTTATGTATACTGAATCTGAAAAGATGGAACCCAGCTCTTTTTTGCGTATAGACAGATCTACTCAATATAGTTATGAGGACATCACCGTCTTTACAGCAGCTGAAGAGCTTATCTCGTGTCTGCCATCCCATGTCGACAATTCAGTATAGCACTAATATCCACCCGGCATTTATTCGGTAAATTAATAGCCGATATCATGATGCCTGACTTGTGACGATTCATTCCGCCCACTATCGATCGCATTATCTTTCCAACATACACAAACAAGCACAGCAAACAACAGACCTACACACCATTGTCTCACAGAAGCCATCTATACCTTCCACCCCACGGTTCACCCACCACCCTCTCCAACCATCCACAACCATCAAACCACTCTCCAGCTCGATCAAGCAATCATCAACCTCCACTCCCACAACCATGTCGTCCCAACGCCCCGAAGACGAAGCAACCATATCCATTCCCTCCATCGCCATCGTCGCAGTAATAGGCTATCTAATATATCGATATTTCTGGTCGTCCTCAACCTCATCAACAAGTCGAACCAACAACAATGGCCTACGATTCACAAATGCCCAGGTGGATACGATAGCACAGATGTTCCCACAGTTGAGCAGGCGCGATATCATGTGGGATTTGCAGAGAAATAGAGGGAGTGTACAGGCTACGACAGAGCGGTTGTTAACAGGGAGAGGACTAGATCCGGTATGTTCACCACAATCCTGCACACTCAGTATTTCCAGTCACTGCGGTCACACGACACAAGGAACAACAGCACACATATATTTACACGCATTCCACCATTCCTCTAAATCAAACATACATACATACATACTAACCACCACCTCCACCTTAGGCACCACCATCCTTCCAACCCCTCCTCCCAACCTCACCCTCCTCCAACACCCCAACAACAGGCACAACAAACAGCATCTTCTCCAAACCCCGCCCAACAGAACCAGACCTAATAACGCGTTACAACCTGCACTCCCGAATAAACACATCCGACAAAGGAAAACAGAAAGACGTCGACCAAGATAGCAACACAACAGGTGGTTCAATAGATAGTAGTATAGGGAGTGCGAGTACGGCGACGAAAGATGCTAGACAGAAGATTTTGCAGCGGAGGAGGGATGAGATGATTTTGCAGGCGAGAAGGAAGATGTTGGAACGGGATGGGATGGGGGGTGGTGGGGTGGTTGGGGGGCTGTGATATGGGAGGGGAGAGGTTAGGGGTTGAGCGGGTATGTATATGTGTGGATGTATATATTAGAGGTGTAGATGTTGGTGGTGTATGAATACAGTGAGATTTGTGCATTATACTGTTTTGTTGTTAGTCTTTTGCGGTTTCTTTTTTGTTGTTTGTCGTGTATGAGTGGTGTACAGGGTTGACGACAATGCTCTT
>Ga0115851_101409_pt1 | contig 12668 bp, 11 predicted proteins | sample InSIn2gowninarea_FD_83865 | JGI IMG/M metagenome (GOLD analysis project Ga0115851, IMG submission 83865)
AAATAAATTAATAAATATAATCAAGAAATGAAAACTAGGTAAACTTACATCAAGGGTAAATGATGTTAAAAACCGAGGTAATTAAATCAAAAATAAAACTTGGGTTAAGGGGATCATAGGAAGAAATAAAATAGGTTACCTTAAAAACTCTACCCTTCCCATGTTGGAAAATAGTAAGTAGATTATGTAGTTTAATTAGGTAAAAAGGGGAAAGAGGGACATAATTGTGAGGATAAAGATTAATCCTAAAATAGTTAAACCTATTTAAGAGAAAATGATGGTGAATTAAAATGAGATTAATAAATTAAATTTTAGAGAAGTGTAGAGAACCTCCATGTGGCAACAAACAACATAAGAATATCCATCTAAGAGATAACTTGAGTTAAGTTAGGGAGTAGATAGGGAATCAAATCTTGACTCATTAATTGACTTTAGTAATGAATACAAATTAAGGAGTAAAAAGGGGGATAAAGATGCAACTAGGAGAAGAAATAGGAATCTTGTTGAGGTGAGGAAAATATTAGTTTTAAATTAAAATTTAAGTAAATAATTTTGGAGACCCTTGATGAGAGAGTGACACATGGGTGGGTGAATAATCAAATTATTGAATTATAAAAAAATAATTAATTATGCATGACATACCAAGTGTCACCTATGAGGACTCCTATAAAAGAAAGGGTAAGCCATGGGAGAGGGGACTTTTTGAACCCTATGGTTGGATGGATGAGACTATGTCAGAGCAGTGATTACGAAACTATAGTGAGTTTGGTGAGGTATAGGATTTTAGAGCAGGGACTCTTCAGCCAAGGAGTGCTCTCCTCTATCAGCTATTGCTTTCCTCCATTGTACAACCCCATTGTAGCTTGGGGGTCCGCGGGGAAGAAGAGTACCCAAGGAGTAGGCTAGGAGGTTAACCGGTGGGTCATCTCATTCGGATCAAGTACGACGTTATTCACTCTTGGAGGTGACCGACAACAAAGGAAGACAAGTAACGGCAAATCAAGTGGAGTCTCGTCTTCTGGTGAACGGTACATGTGCGTTGAAATATTATTTTGTATGATTTCTTTATGGCCTTAGTTAAATATATGTCAATTTTATGATATGTTCAGTGAAATGAAATTTAGGAATGTGTTAGACAGTTGCTGAATAAATTTGAATTCCCAATGTTTTTCTCTTCTAGTTGTATTTTATTGTGAATTGTTTAAAAAAAAAATTATATATATATATATATAGTATAGAACTGGTCCTCACACTTGGTATCAGAGCTAGGTTGAACCCTTGAGACCTATGGGGCCATGCATGCATGACTAAAATAAATTACTATGGCAGATCAATCTTCTTTCAAAAATATATATATATATATATATATATATATATATTGCAACTCTTTTGTTCTGCATAAAAACAACGCCAACAAAGCTCCAAAACAGCTGACAAGTATACGACGGCTAATTTAACTGCTCTCCAACTCTTTTGTTCGGCATAAAAACAATGAATGGAGCCAAATAGATAAATCGAGTTGCAATCACGTTTTAAAGCTTCTCCAGGAACATAAATTAAATTTCAAGCTAATTGAAACACGGTTCAAAAAAAAAAAAAAAACTTCACACGAGAGATTTGCTTTTGCGGCATTCACATCTTTTAGTGGATACATTGGTCTCACAATTTCTAGGCACGAAGTTAGCTGCTCTCCATATCTAATTTGTTATTTTAATTCTACTCAATGCATATCGGACATTTGTTCTAAGTGGATTTCTTGGCTTGTAGAATAGGCCCCTGAAAGTAGCGGGCTAGCATCTATAAGCTTCCCATCGCATGCTTGTATTCTGTTTGTGCTGGGTATTAACCAAGGCTTGACGCTAAAACTCACTGGGGTGTTCGGTTTAGGTCACTTTAGGTTTTTACAAGGTTGTGTGGGGGTTTGTGGGTTGTCGAAATCTTTTTCATATTTGTTGCAGAGCTGAAATTATTTGTGGGGGCTTCCATGAATGTTGTCATCTTCAAAATTGTTTTCAGAACCCAAAAATGTTTCAGATTTTTACTGATAAACGTGCATTTGGATAGGTTGAATACTAAGCATTCATTGGATTACATGCACTGGGATTGGTCTGCAAGGCTTTACAAATGATTTCTGATAGTATGGGGCTAGTGAGTGGCTACTCTTTATTTTTACTTTTACTGTTTCCCTCATGATTCGTTGGTTGCAGCAAGAAAATTTTACAATTGACCGATATTGTTTAAAACATGTTTTGTTTGGTATGCCCTCATCAAGAACTTCTAGATCCTTCCTTTTGTGTTTCAGAATATCGCCAGAGTTTAAAGAGTGCATTGATTTGCTTTATTTTTCATTTTACCGTTTCCCGTCGGTTGTTATCAGTGGTTGCAATTGGAAAATTTAATGGTTGGCTGATGCTGTTAAAAACATGATTTATTTGGTATGCTCTCTGAAATTTTTAGATCCTTACTTCTGTGTTTCAGAGTAGCACCAGGGTTTAAGGAGTACATTGATTTGCTGCAATCTGCATCAATTCACTATTTATTTGCTTGTGCATTATATACCGAAGCACAACTCTTAACACCCCATTCTGTTTGCATTGCAAATGCCATTAATAAAAACATTGTATGTAATGTCGTTGGGTGTAATTCCTTCCACAGCGTTTCCTCTAGATCTGGTTTTTCATTCTAAGGTTTCTCCATGAGATTTGAGCCCCGAATCTAGACTATGGAAGTCTTCTCGTTAAAAAAATTAAGGGAGATCAAGTATGCTTCTGAATCTACCTATCTTTTGTCTAGATCTGGAAGCTTCTGATCTTTCAGGTTTAGAATTAACGCAGTGAGTTGAGTATATGACCCCAGATCAAAGAAATCCAACTTTGTATTACCCAATCTTTCTTCTAGCTAGACCCCCTCGCAGTTCACTAAATCATAACCGCTTGGTCTTCACCCATCACCAAAAAATTGGCAAATCATACTGACGAACTGGTTTGGTACTAAACAGATAGAAACTGGTCCAAACTCGCTGAGCCCACCATGAACCGGTCGAGCCAGCTCACAGACCACATGTGCATTTTTGGGTCTACAGATAGGTTGAAGAAGGGAGACAATGTTCCGACTATATATGTCCAGTGTATAGTGTTTTCCCTTTTGTCATTTCTACTTGCTGGCCAGAGCTGGTCCTCTTATAGCAAAGAAGTGAGAACTTTTAGGTTGTTATCATGAGGATTAAAGGTAACTTTTGGAAGGTCTGAAATTGTATGGAATGGGTTTAAATTCTAAAGAAATTATTGTTGCACATTCACATCGATAGAGTGTTTGTTGTTTTGTATGCATTTTTGTAATAATCTTACATATGGGAAAAAAACACCTCATCAGGAGTTAACACAAACATCATCTTTTCACCTAACTTAGAATCTGTGTTAGGTCAATAAGGGAGGAGATCATGACGGGTGTCAAGATGATGATAATTTAAGTACATGACCAGACGGTTATTTGGATGGAGAACTGGTAAGAGCTAGGGTTTACAGAAAAAGTCAAGCGTTGGACACCATGGAGAGTCGTAAGGGGGGGAGCTCCACTCCCTCCTACAGTCAGGCAGTCTCCAGCCGCGGCAAGAAACCACTGGAAACTGTAAAAGGTTTTTTAGGAGAAGGAAAACAGAACAACAGAGACACACAAGAGCAGAATAATAGTCGAAAAGAAGCCAGAAAAGAGAAAGGAGTTGAGAAAAATAATCAGAATGCAGAAACTAAAAAACAAAATGGTCTTTGTAAGCCTAAGACTAGTATCACACCCATAGTAGTTTTAAGTGATCCAGCACTGCAGGCACATAGGGATCACATGATGACTTACGCAATCATTTGTAAAGTCATGGGGTTATGGCCAACAGAGAAGGCACTACAGGCATGGATTAAAAATCACCAGAACCGAAAGGGGATATAGACCTACACCTTGGTTCAAAGGGTTTCTTCACTGTAGTTTTCACTAACATTGAGGATAAAGACAGGGTGTTCGAAGGCGGACCCTACTTCTATGCAGCAGTAGGCCTCTATATGCGGCCTTGGATGATGAATTTTGTCCCGTAGCGAGAGACTTTCACTTCAGTCCCGGTTTGGGTACGACTCTACTCCCTACCTTTAGATTACTGGCAACCAGAATCATTATCAGCAATAGGAAATAAACTAGGGCATTTTGTAAAAATATCTGAGGCCGCTAGAAGGGGAAAGTACACTTCCTTTACCCGTATATGTGTGGAGATGGATCTCTCTGGAGCCCTACCAGATGAAGTGATCCTGGAAGTTTTTGATGAAGAATGGGTATAAGCGGTGGACTATGAACATGTTCCTTTCAGATGCTACAAATACCATGAACATGGGCATCTATTTACGGACTGCCCTCTCAACAACACAGAAAGCAGAACTAAAGCCACAGTAGGAAAAGATACTGATGGATTTCACAAGGTGGGAAATAGAAGTAAAGGAGGGAAAAGGTTACAAAAAAAAACAATGAGGAAAAGCAGACAAGCCAGAACAGGTATAAGATACTAGAAGAAGAAGAGGAGCTAGAAGAGGTAAATCAGTATATGGAGGACAGCCAGGGGAGAAGGAAAAGGAAAAAAATATGGAGGAAATACAAAATACTAACCAACAAAAGGAGACTATGGTGAGCAACATGGAAATTGATAAGGACCAAGAGATGACCCCGAGTGAGGTGGAAACGGAGGATCATGAACTGTAGGATATTCTCAAAAGAGAACATCTAGATCTGGAAAAATTCCTGAAATAAGGAACCATGGAAGGAATGGATTCATTACCTCAAGAAGAGTTTGACAGAGTGCAACAGTTGTTTCTGTGGAGAACTCGGGCTAAAGGGTCGGGAGGTAAAAGAAACCTCGAAAATCAGGACAACGAAGGGGTGAAAACCATGAAAACCACAGCAGGACTAGCTCCCAGAAACCCAAGTAGAAAAAGGGGTATAAAGAAACAAATCGAGTTACTGATAGAATGTGGAAAACTGATGATAGATTCAGGTAAGATGAAAGATCTATACAGCTATTCTTTTACAAATCTTACTGAATGAAGCTCACATCTTGGACTATTAGAGGTCTAGGAAGTAAAAGGAAACAAAGGAATCTTAACAATAGAATGAAAGAAGAGAAACCTGATATGATTTTCATCCAGGAGACCAAATGTTCAATAAAAAAAAATAAGAGAAATACATAGCAAATGGCTTAATAAATATGAATTTCTAGAAGTCAAAGCAGACAAAACAGCAGGAGGTATTCTCACACTTTGGAACCCTCAAAGAATAAGTATAGTGGATGTTGAAGCATCTAGGAACTACTTATCAGTGGTTATCCAACCTTTGGGAGACAGATAAGTTTATTTAATCACAAACGTTTATGGTCCACAGAATCCTGATGACAAAATCAGACTACTGAACTCACTAGAGGATATGAGAGATAGATATTCAGGAATACCATGGATTTTGGGAGGGAACTTCAACATGATCAGGTCCCTGTCAGAAAAAAAGGGTGGGACCAGAACACTAGGCAAAGACTCTATAGCATTTCAGAATTTTATTAACAATATGAAGCTAGTCGACACAGATACAAGTAATGGCCTCTTCACCTAGAACAACAAAAGAGGTGGAGAGTCTCAAGTAGCCTCAAAGCTTGATAGATTCATAATCTCAAAGGACCTTATGCTCACAGGCCTGGATATGATGGCGAGGATTCTCCCCGTTGGTGGCTCGAACCATTGGTCTGTTCAACTTGAGGCGTCCTATATAGGAACCCCAAAAAATAGACCTTTTCGGTTTGAAAATATCTGGCTTTCCCATCCAGACTTTATTGGCAACATTGAAAAATGGTGGAAAGAGGATTTGCAGATTCAGGGAACCAGAATGTTTATTTTGCAAAAAATATTGAGACATATCAAAATCAGGCTCAAGGATTGGAATAAGAATGAGTTTGGCAACATCTTTGAAGCTAAAAAAGTTGTTGAAAGGAAAATGAAAGAAATTAATCAGACCCTAATCACTGAAGGCTTTGATGGGGAAAGAAATGAACAAGCTAACAATCATCAAGAGGAATGGGAGGACTTATGAAAACAAGAGGAAATATTTTGGAGGAAAAAATCAAGAGTACAATGGCTAAAAGAAGGAGATAGAAACACAAGCTTTTTCCACAAATCTACCTTGGAGCACAGATCTCACAACAGGATCTCAACTATCAAGGATTCCAGAGGTAACCAGCTCAATACCCACAAAGACATAGAGGATGTGTTGGTTCAACATTTTCAAGGCACAGCAGAAGAACCTCGCGTAGACAGATCACAATTTATCAGTGACTTCACAAAGCACATCCCTAAGCTTGTAACAAGAGAAGACAATTATAATCTTAATAGGCTGGTGAATGAAGAGGAGGTTAGTGAAGTCATCAAAGATATGCAGCATGGAAAAGCGCCAGGCCCGGATGGTTTCAATGCAGATTTCTTTAAAGCATGTTGGAGCATTGTCAAGCAAGATACACTGAATGTGGTGGAGGACTCCAGGAAGAATAGAACTATAATGAAGGCGTTCAACACAGCCTTCATCTCTTTGATTCCAAAACAAGACAATGCTATGAAACCTGACAGATTCAGACCGATAGCTTTATGCAATGTGGTGTATAAAATAATTTCCAAAGTAATTGCCAATAGGCTTAAACCCCTTCTACCAACACTGGTTTCTAGGGAGCAAACGGGATATGTGGAGGGCAGAAAAATTCTCAACAATATCATTCAAGCTCATGAGGTGGTTCACTCTTTGACAAGTAAGAGGCAGGCAGGAATGATTATGCAATTGGACCTAGAAAAGGCTTATGATAAGTTAAATTGGGCCTATATTAGGAAAGTCCTTCTAGCCCATGGATTTGACCACAATTGGGTGAGATGGGTAATGGCCCTTATTACTACCTCCAGTTTTTCAATTTTGGTAAATGGTTCTCCATCAAAGATCTTTAATCCTTCAAGAGGCCTCGGGCGGGCAGACCCTCTCTCCCCCTTTCTCTTTATTCTTATGATGGAAGGACTAGGGCGAGCTATCAAGTCTGCTAAAGAAGAAGGTAAGATCCAGGGTCTCAAACTATCCGGGAACGGACATGCTTTAACCCATCAACAATTTGTAGATGACACCATGCTACAGGGCATTCCTATGGTCATGGAAGTGCAAGCTTATAAACAAATCCTACGAGACTTTGCCATGGCTGCGGGTACAGAGGTAAGCCTCTCCAAATCAAAGATTTTCTTTTTCAATACTAACATTGCTATTCAAAGAAATATTTCAAGAATTCTAGGCTTTCAAAGAGACATGCTACCATCCAAATATTTGGGAGTACTACTCACAAACAAACCTCTGAGCAAGATAGTATGGGAGCTTGTGATTAATAAGTTGTAGGACAAAACACGAAAATGGACAAGCAGATCCTTGAATTTAGCTGGCAGGTTGGTGCTCACAAAAGCTGTCCTTCAATCAATCCCAATCTTCATGTTTTCAGCCCTTCCAGCTCCAAAAGGGGTTATGCAACAATGCAGAAATATCCAAAGAGATTTTCTTTGGGGCAAAGGGGAAGAAAAGAAAAAATGGGCCTTGGTAGCCTGGGACAAGATATGCAAACCTAAAACACATGGAGGTCTAGGACTAGATGATTCTGAAGTGCTAAACAAAGTGTTGGGTGCAAAATTATGGTGGAGATAGTTAAAAGAGCTAGATGCTCCTTGGGCACAAATTTGGAGCCAAAAATATGCAAATAATTGGCAAGCCAAGGACCACATAAGAATGTATGGAAGCATAAAAGGCTCCCACATTTGGAATAAAGCTTGGGAAAACAGAGGCATAGTTCAGAATAACAATTTCTGGGAAATAAGAGCTGGAGACCTTGCTTGGTTTTGGGAGGACAGATGGCAATAGGAACCTAAGTTGTTAAGAGAAGACTTTTCAAATCTCAAGAATGATACTGACACCAAAAGGTTACTCAGAGTAAATGAATTTTTGGATCAGACAAATAGCGGAGGAAAATGGAGAATTTGGAAGGAGATGGAATACAGGAACAATGCCCCCTTGAAAGCACAGGTTGATGCTCTAACATCCATTCTGGATGAAAGAAATATCCTGATATCATATGATTATGATCAACTAAGATGGGGTAATAACAATGAAGGAAAATTTAACCTTAAAGAGGCAAAACGTATGGCCCTTAAGTTGAATTCCACAAAACCGGACTGGGTGTGGAAGAAACTATGGAAGCACCAAGGATGGATGAAAACCAAACTATTCATGTGGTTAGTACATCATAAGAAAATTCTAACATGGGAAAACATCCGGAAAAGGGGTGTTTCTGGCCCATCCAGATGCCAGCTATGTGAATTACAAGATGAAATGATGGAGCACCTTCTCAACCGCTATATATTTACTTCCTTACTGTGGGATAGGATTGCCTTTATATTCAGACAAACAGATAGGGACAAAGGAAGCATTACCAACACCCTAAGGAATTGGAGGAGAAACTTCTCTGATTATGAAACAATAAATAAAGCTTGGGCTTTAGCTCCAAGCTTCTTAATATGGGACGTCTGGAAAGAACGCAATAATAGAATTTTCAAAAATAAAAAGAGTTCTTCCTAGAGCATTATGGAACAAATATTAAGACAGCTGAAGGAGACAATTGGAACTTTAATGCAAGCTTCCCCTAAGAACCCCCCCTCAAATGTTGATGTGCAGATTCTACTTCAATTGGGTATGCAAGGGCTTATTCCTCAGGGTAACATAAGAAGTGTAGATCATGTAGTCATTGATAAAGACTTCTAGCATCCTCCCCCTCAGGGATATTTGAAATGTAACATAGATGGAGCCTCAAAAGGAAACCCAGGCATGGCTGGTTATGGGGGAGTGATAAGGGATGAAAAGGGTTGTATCCTATACATTTTTCACTATAGTTTGGGAAGAGCCACAAACAATATGGCAGAGCTAATGGCCCTAGAGAAATGTTTAGAAATCCTGAAGAACGACAATCTTCAGAACATCATAATTGAAGCAGACTCTGAACTGATTATCAATTCAGTTAAACGAATCTATTGTGGCTCGGCTCCGGAAAAAGTCTCAAGACATTGGAGGCTTCTTCGGGTCTATCAAAGGATCCATGCCCACCTTCAAAACATGAGGACCTTAAGTTTCAAGCATGTGCGACGGACCGCCAATAAATTAGCAGATATATTAGCTAATAAAGGAGCTCTTTGTTCTAAGAGTAGCAATAAGTATAGATGGCATGAGGTTCCCCAAGGCAGATTAAGGGATGATTGTCTCAGCCAAGCGAATACGGATCGAGAACTTTATCAGAACAGGGGATTCTAGCAGATTGCATAAGTTGGGGTTTAGCAGATATACAGTCAATATGCAACGTTTGTTTTGGATGAATTCTGCAAAGAGCATCCAGTCCTTTGTCAAATGTATCAGCACAGATTAGCTTAGACCCAGGGTTCTAAGGTGGGTGATGATTTACAGCAAGAGGATTTATACAAATGATCCTTCACTACAGTTCAACTCTACTTTGCTCTGCAGGGAGATGGGGAGGAGAGCTTCCAGTCAAAAGAATCAGTGGATTCCTACAATAGCAAGTGGCAGGGGCACGTTCGAGTCTCTCCAATGTTTGATCCGCAATGGGTGCAGCGAATCGGCGGTATTGTGAGCCATACCACAGTCAAGATGGTTTATGGGTTTTTCGGGCAGCCTCAATACCCGAAGTGGTTTTCTAGAAATGAGCCCGATGCCACTCATCGTTCAATATATGTCCCAGGAAGGAGAGAGAAAACCGCCTTTATTGGGCAGGTATTCCTCTTGCTTCTTATCTATCTGATATCCCTTTCAACCGTTGGATCAAGCAGATGTGGATCAATGGCCGAGATTCAATGAGCATGTTGGTGGGTCCGAGTTATATTCGACGCCTCCTCAGTGGACCCGAAATTTTCTTTATCACAAGAATATTCCATCTTTAGGTCCACCACTTTTCATTCTATACAGCCCTCAATATGGTTTCCGGTTCATCGGGCGCCTTCAAATCAGGAAGCGGTTTTCTAGAAATGAGCCCGAATCCACTCATCCCTCAACACATGGCTCCGGTAGGAGAGAGAATACTGCCTACATCGAGCGGGTATTCTCATGGCTTCTTTTCCACCCAATACGCCTCACCACTGTTGGATCTAACAGCAACAGATCAATGGCCTAGGTTCACTGTGCATGTTGGCAGATCAATGGCCTAGGCTTCCTTGGCGAGCAAGTAGTCTTCTTTTTGTGGGCCATAGCTCCTCTTCATGCTCACTGCTAGCTGACAGGGGACTTGTGCTTTTGTGTTAATTTTTTTCCCGCACGTTGGTTCAAGAGGTTTAATTGTATCTTGGCCCGGGTAGGGATTCGTTGGCTCTTTTCCCAAGGCGCCTAGAGTTGGCCATATCTCTGGCCTTTTTCTACCTAGGACTTTTTGTATTGTATGTAATATATTTTATACAAATTAATGATAAAAAGGATCGACTCTTGCTTAAGCAAAAAAAAAAATAGGGGAGGAGATCACAAATCTGTTGCTAATATTAGGAAGAAAAGTGAAAAAAAACAGCTGATGGTTTTTGCTGGCAAATGTTGTTCTTCACTCAGCATTATGTTAATATTATTTTACTGCGTACATCAAGGCTTTTGAAGGCTGCCTAATGTTCTATGAACAAAATATAAAGCAAGACAATCTTGCTCGCCAAACTAAATAAGGGTCGAATTGCATTTCCAGTAAATGATTCAGTTAATGGGGGTTCTACATGCAGTCAAAGGAATGGAATTTATGGACGGCATAAATGTTCTCAAATAATCTTAAGTTGGTTGCAGCATAATCTTTCTTTAAAATATAATTGTCTTGTCTACTTTTTAAAAACCGATTCATCGAGTCTGAGTGGATCCAAGTCCGAGTCAAAACTAAGTTGAAGTCCAAGTAGGAGTTTTAAAGCATATCTTTCTAAGATATTCCCTCAAAGCATGATCAAAATGCTGAGATCTAAAATATTTTCCAAAAGTATCCCTGATGATGTAATTGGATATAACTAGATTTTCAGGACGTTGACCTTACAAATGGAGAAATGTGTCAAATTTCTTTAATACCATGATTTCTATCCATTTAAAACGCAGATATTTTTGTAGCCACTCTCTCATCTCATCAAAATCTGCCAAGCTTGCCCAACATTTCCATTCTTGCACAACCCATCAATCAAAATACCATAAGTAACAGCGTCAGGGTCACACCCACGAAATAGCATGCTATTAACTAGCTTGGTGGCCTCATAAATATGCCCAAACTTGCAAATTAGTTTATCCAGAACTCATGTTCTGAATCTCTTGTGTTGATATAAAACACAAATCAATTCAATTAACCAAGGTGACTACATTAGCTATGTATTTCACCTGTAACTGTCTTGAAGTTCTAGCCATTGACTGAGCTATGTATCTGTAATAAAAAAATGAAACCACATGACTAAAGTCTAAAACCCAAAACACTGTGAATGAATGCCCTATTTAAGCATTTCAGAGCACTTTAAGAACGATATAGTTACAATGCAACTGTAATGGCAGGGGTTTGAGTAGTGGCATTCTCTGTGTAGAATGCTACCATCTAATGCCATAGCATTCTCTCCCAAAAGTAGAATCTTTCAACACATATATTCAAACGTGTAGCAATGTTTCATTTTCAATACTCATCAAGAAGTTTTTCTGCTTCAGTTTGTCTTCTGTCCCATTCCAAGAGCATAGCGAGCAAAATTTTTGTTTTGTTGCAGTCTATGATGTAACACGTCGAGAGACATTTACAAATTTATTAGACGTGTGGTTAAAAGAATCAGACCTCTATTCTACATATCAAGATTGTATCAAGATGGTTGTTGGGAATAAAGTAGACAAGGTAATCTCAGTAATCTCCTTTTAGAATAAAAATTCAATCAAATCAATGCATATGGAATATTAGTTATGATTATTACCAATGTTGGAATAGATCTAGGGGTGTCCAGTGAATAAATATTTTTCTTGTTTCTAAATGAATATAGTTATTGAATATATGTATTTTATATATTGTATATCTGTGTACATACGGTCCCTTTTTGAATTGGAAGAAAGCTTTAGGGAAGTATTCTTTAGACTTGAAACACAGACAAAAGAAGAAAAACTAATTATTATAGTATTAACATGGGTGCATGCTTATTATAGAGTGTGGCGGATGGCCTCCACACTTGAGGATAAGCTATATGGCTAGCCAAACCAATGGTTGATGAGTATCCTTTTCTTGGTTTAAATGGTTTGGTTCATATTACAAATGGAGTATTGATGTCTTTTGAGATAGAATAAGGGGCATGTCATCCTTGTCTCATTCCTGTCTTCCTCTCTTTGGCGAAGTTTTGCCAATAGAGCACTGAAATCAAAATTTCTCCATTTACGAGTCTGAAAAAAATGACCATTATTGAAAAAATCGCCATTGGTAAAAGATGTTGAGGGTCTGTACATTGGGACATGGGATAAACTAATTTGCAAGTTTGGGCATATTTATGAGGCCACCAAGCTAGTTAATAGCATGCTATTTCGTGGGTGTGACCCTGACGCTGTTACTTATG
>Ga0115851_101411_pt1 | contig 12664 bp, 9 predicted proteins | sample InSIn2gowninarea_FD_83865 | JGI IMG/M metagenome (GOLD analysis project Ga0115851, IMG submission 83865)
AACAAATGGAGTAATATGATATCTAAATTGCATGAAATGAAATTGCATAAAATGAAACTAAGATTAAACTACTCATTCATACTTCCATCCCTGAAAATGACATAAGTAATCTAATCACTAACTTGCAAGAAAGTAAACTAAATCATACTACATCAAATAATATTCTAATTCCTCACTATTTGAGTCACTTGGCTATAGGAAGGTAATCATAAACAAATGGAGTAATATGATATCTAAATTGCATGAAAGTAAATGAGCAAAACAAAACTGAAAGAAATAACAATGCTGGAATTAGAACTCAGAAAATAAATCAGCAGAAGGACAAGATGATCCCATCATGTCATTAGTCATTAAAAAGCTATGTGCATTACTAATCTACAATCAACCGGTTGAACACACTTGCATGAATGAAAAATCTAATCTATCAAACTTGAAAGCAATCAAATGATATAATGAAATCAAAGCAAAATTTACAAAATGAAATCTACTTTACCTTACATTCTAATATGCTCCATGACATCTACTTCACATCTCCTTCCATGTTGAGAACATCAAAGCTTTATTCAAATTCTTCAAAATTACAAAGTAAAACAAAGTTCTCCAAAGCTTTCAAAAGCCATCACGGAAGAACTACAAACTCCAAGCTAAAGAACTCACAAGATAAAAGACTAATAAGCTAACAAGCTCTAAGCTAAAAAGACTTACAAATGAAGGAGAGAGATCTCCTATTTATACAAAAATATGAGAAGCCATCTCATTAATGAGAGTCCATGAATTTCTCCCTCTACCTCTAGAGTCCTAATCAAAATAGGAACTGATAAGACATATGTTTTCTTAGAGTTACAATACAATTAGGAGATGTGACACATTTCCTCATGATCCCATGATTCTTTCCACTCAAATTCGAATTTGGCCTTAGAGTGCCACATAAGGGTCTTCTAGAAGCCTCCTTTCAACCTACACATGTCAACAATCTCAACCCATTTGTTAGGTATAAGCATATGCACATTATTTTCTAATTTTTAACCACAAATTCACTTAAAAGACTTAGAATTAATAAAGATTGGAAAAACATAAATGTGGCCCAATGATAATGAAAGTGGGATGAATGTGGTGACATAGTAGTGAAATAGAGGTGATATAATGGACATAATAGTGAAAGTGTAATGGAAATGAATGACATTTTCAAGACTCAACACTTGGTTTCAAAATTGTTACCTGGTATTGGGCTTAATAATGGAAGTGGGTCCAGTCTAAAAATATGACGAAAAGTGGCCTACAGGTTTGATATTTTGAGTCAAGTGGATCCAATATGAAATATTATGAAATTTGGTCCACAAGAGGTTTTGAGGGTTGGAGCCTTTAGTGAGGAAGTCAGAGCTTCCTTCGAGTGATATCTAGTAAATTTGTGCATGGGGTAGGTGCTTCCTTCCAATAGGAGCCAATAAATGAGATTAGGGGGTTGGAGCTCCCTTCCAGTGGGTGTTGAAGAATGAGAGAAGCTTTTAGCCTTGTGTAGGTGGGTGTCTACATACTGGTAAGAGCATTGCCAGTACAAGATTGTAATATGTTTTCTTTTATAACAAAAGTAGAAGACAAAGACAACAACAATAGTGGTTTTCTCCCACATTGAGTTTCCACCTAGAATTTGGGTGTTCATGTGTGTTGATATGTTTCTTGTGTGTTGATGATCTTTCTGTTATTTACTGCTCATGGTTTCTACTTAATGAATGAATAATGAAGTAATGATGTACTAGTTAAAGAAGATCAGATGATGAAATACATGAAAAGTTAGTTAACTAGATATACATTGTTTGTCTTCACCAGAGTTGTGTACATATGTTGGTTTTCTGAATGATAGTAGTGTACATAAATCAAAACAAGTAATTGAAAAGTGTAAGTGTATTTAAATATTGATTCACCCCCCTAGTATTTTTCCAAACAATTGGTATCAAAGCAGGTCACTTCAGTTGTGTAGAATTTCCTGTAGATTCACAAGCTCATGTAATCTACTAAAACAAGAGACAAGGAGCTACTTCTGCTCTTTACAGCAGAAGCACATAAATATCGAGAAAAAAAATAATCGAAAAGAGGAATAAAATCAATGGCACATAACACAATAAATATATGGGAAAGCCACAACTCAAAACCCCACTATCTGTATTGCATTAATCAGAAAATCAAGATGAGATTACAATGCTTGTTCTCACAATAAAAATCCCAACACTCAGTAAAAATCAATCTCCAACTCACAAGAAAACTCTTGGCCAACACTTAGCCCATTCTCCTTCTCTCCAAGTCCCTATTTCCTTATGCAATTCCTATGGATGATTAGCCCATCTTAAAGGGAAGTCGGTGCATTCAAAATGTACAATCCCTTCTAGGTTCAGTTCCTGATTGCATGCACCATCTGTAGAACTCAGAAAATTATACAACAAATAGTACACTGTCCCTGCACTCTAGTCTCAATTGGTTCTTTCTCATAATCGACATGCATAAGTTTCTAATGAGGGAATCTTCAGTTAACTAGAGTAGCACTAGTTAATGCATTAGTGCACCAACTGACTATTAAATCACTACTAGTTCCTCAAATGGTTTGGAACTAATTTAACTGGACTTAACTCAGTAAACTGAGTTAACTAATTACAAGTCATACTTAACTCATCCTAGACCCTTGTAATATAGGGAGAACATATACATGACTTTAGAAAGACTTCAACTTGAAATTCCTAAGTTAATTAAGTCAACTCACTCTATTTAACTATTACAGGTTGCTATGAGAATAAAATTCAATTTTAATTCTCAGTTTAATTCAAGGACAAATTACACTGGAATTTTTGGATTCTATTTTTAACATTTCTTGTTCCTATTTTCAACACTCCCTCTCAACAAGAAAAGAGTTCAACTCGATCCCAATCCTGAACCTTTGGAATGTTCTGCATGCAACACTTCTCTCTAGTGTTGTTGCTCCAGCAACTCCAAAAACAAAAAGCATCCAACCTAAATCAGAATGATGCCTCTGTCACCAAAGTCTCTGACTGTTATTGCCTCTGTTGAATGAAAACTTTGCGCTTTTTTTACTCTTCCTTTCTGCACTATTTTCAACCCTTATCTACACTTCTTCAGTATCTAATTGCTCTAGCTTTTGTCGATTTGATTTCTGACTGCTTGAAACCCACTGATTCCTCTCGCTACTATGTACTTTGGGCTCTTGTAGGAAGGTACGATCCATGAGATAAAACCACTCAATGGACCCTACCCAATTTCAGCCCTCTTGGGACTATCACTTCACATAGACCCACCCACACCTAGAGGTATGGCTGCATGTAATCCCTTTGCCCACTTGGCTCAAAATTTCCCCTTACTATAGGTCTCTACACGACTGGATGCCTCCACTCGGTTTCCTCTTGGCTTCTCCAATTGTGGTTGCTCCATAATTGTCTGAGACTACTTCTAAGACTGCTTCTTCTCTGTTTGAGTGGATCTCTCCAATTGGTCTCCTCTCAACTTCTCCAATTATGGTTGCTCCACAATTGTCTCAGACTGCTTCTAAGGCTTCTTTTGGGGCTGAATGTTGAGAGGTAATTTACTCTCCCTCTCAACCACCAAGTCTCTAACCTTTTCCTTTCTCCTCAAGGCTTTGCATGCATCTTGAACCTCAAAAGCATACATGTTCTTAACCCCTGCACCGATCTATTTCACCTATCTCATGGTGATGTGTCTAAGGAAAACCTTTCCCTTACTAAAAACCACATCGTAGCCACGATATTCCAATATTGCAACTAAAACAAGATTCTTCTTTATCCTAGAACATACATCACATCTGTGATCCTGAGAGGGGAGCCAGAATCCCTCTTAAAGGTAACCGTACTGATCCTAGTAGCTCTATACCTTCTGAGTTTAGAATTTTGTGATCCATATTAATAATAACAAATTCTCTCGGAAACAATCACATGGGAGAAATTTTGTCGACGCATTTCAAAACATCCAATGTGGTTCATCTTCAGGACAATATACCTCTCATCATCTCCAAACTCTATGCTCTGCTTGAGGTCTTTCTTCTCAAAATCACTAAAGAGATATCTATTCCTCGTCATATGGAATGAGGCACCATTGTGAAGGTACCACATGCCTCCCATCACAATGTCAGCCATGCATGCAATGAGAATGAAATGAAGTTCAAATTGTGAAGTTATATCTTCAGCGATTGTCGTTATTGTTGGCTTCTTCTTGCTTGCTTTCTTCTGTGGACAATTCTTGGCATAGTGCATGTGCTCATGACAATGAAAACACTTGACTTTCATCAAAGCCATATTCTTTCTACCCTCCTCACCTTGGGACTTCTTTCCCTTGGCTTTTTTTTTCTTACTCGCTAAGGAAAAATCCTCTTCCACTTCCTTAGAAGAGGTCCCATCTCTAATGTTCCTTCTGATATCCTCTGGTATCAAATTTGACCACAGTCATTCCCAATCTAGTAACTTCTCCTGACCATTGACAGAGTCCTAATAACTATGCCAACCCTTTGGGAGTCCTAGAAGAGCAAGACTCACCATATCATCCTCGACAACCGTGATTCCAACACTTCCAAGTTCATCACGACATTGAGTGAACTTGATCAAGTAATTTGGAATTGAGTCGCCCACCTCCATATTGATTTTTCGAAGTTTATCTTTCAGTGCCAACTTCCTTTGGTCACTGTTTTTCTGGGAAAGGTCCTTCACTGCTTTCCACATAGCATGTGGAGTTTCCTTCCCATGAATACTCGAGACAATGTGGTCTCGAACTCCCTCTAGGATTATCCACCTCGCCCTTGCGACACACTTCTTCCATTCGGCCATATTCTGAGCATTCGATGTTGGTGGCTTAGGAATGTCTCGATCAATGAATTCCTTCATGCCATTATCCTCCAACATGGCCTCCATCCTATCCTTTTGGGCTATATAATTAGAGCTGCCATCCAAGGCATACTGGAGCCACAAACCGTAGAACGTCATCTCCTGATCCTAAAGTATGAAATGCAATCGAATTTCACCTGTAACTTTGAACTCAAAAGCTTTGAAATCTACTCTAGTATTTTGTTCTCAGCTTTGATACCATGTAGAATTTCCTATAGATTCACAAGCTCATGTAATCTACTAAAACAAGAATAAGAATCTACTTCTACTTTTTACAATGGAAGTGCATAAAGATCTAGCAAAACTATAATAGAAAAGAGGAAGAACATCAATGACACATAACACAATAAATATCCAGGGAAAGCCACAACTCAAAACTCCACTCTCTATATTGCATTAATCAGAAAATCAAGATGAGATTACAATGTTGGTTCTCACAAGAATAATCCCAACACTCAGTAAAATCAATCTCCAACTCACAAGAAAATGCATGGCCAACACTTATCCAATTATCCTACTCTCCAAGTCCCTATTTCCTTGCATAATTCCTATGGTTGATTAGCCCATATTAAAGGGAAATCAGTGCATCCAAAATTGCACAATCCCTTTTAGAATATTATACAACAAATAGTACATTGTCCCTACACTCTAGTCTCAACTAGGTCTTTCTCAGAATCAACATGCATAAGTTTATGATGAGGGAATCTTCAGTTAACTAGAATGGCACTAGTTAATGCATTAGTGCATCAACTGATTGTTAACTCACTATTAGTTCCTCAAACAGTTTGGAACTAATTTAACTAGGCTTAACTCAGTAAATTGAGTTAACTAATTACAACTCATACTTAACTCATCCTGGACCCCTACATAGGGAGAACATGTACATGACTTCAGAAAGACTTCCAACTCGAAATTCCTAAGTTAACTAAGTCAACTCACTCTAGTTAACTATTACAAGTTGCTATGAAAATGAAAATCGATTTTAATTCTTAGTTTAATTCAAGGATAAATTAAACTAGAATTTCTGGATTCTATTTTTAACATTTCTTGTTGTTATTTTCAACAAGTTGAAGCTTAACTGGTTGGAGTGGATCAGGGACGACGGGAGAGAATCAAAAGAAGAAGGAAACTCAAAGGAATAAGTCAATTCAGGAGAACACTGGCATTGAGGCATCTGATGCTATAGCAATATATGCATTTATGGGTCAAGAACAATCTGTAGCAGAAGAACAAGGCAAGTCAGAAACCATGGACAATAAAGGTATGTTTATGCTAAGTGATGATAACAATCAAGAATGGAAAGAAGATATGAAGTCTAAATCAATAAACCTAGGATCTGATGTCTGGAATTTAGGGTGTAATGGTTGCACTAAAACTCCTCCATCAAGTGAAGAGTTACAAAAGAATAATGTTACATTAAATGAAATCATTAGTGACATACTTGATTCAACATTAGGAGCGGTTATGCACTATGAAACTGCAAAACAAGTATCGGATAATCTGCAAGTCATTCATGAAGGAAAATTAAAGGAAGATTGTTTATCAGGAGAACCACTAGGTAATCTTATTTCTAAAGATGTGTCAAAGGATGAGTATGATGATAAAACAACCTTTGTTATGTCAAATGGAATTACTGATTCAGAAGAAGATAGGTTAGAGGAAGTTCTTAATCTTAGAAGAAAACTTGATTTTTCTTTGAAAAGGATTATCAATCTTAAGTATAAATTGCAGGAATATGATAATAGGGATCATGTTGCAGTAGAATCTAAAAAATGTTGTGAAGGACTTGATGCTGAAATCATCTCTCTAAGAGCGGATCTTAAAAATTAAAACAAGAAGAATGAAGAGCTACTTCAAGTATTTGAAGAATAAGAGAATTGGTTGAAGGAAGAGATTATTAAATTAAAGGAGAAATTGGAGGAAGGAAGAAAGGTTGAAGAAGGAATGAAAAAACAGTACCTGGAAAAGGAAGAACAATGTCAAAAACTAAAAGTTGAGGTAAACATTCTAAAAGGTAAATTAAAAGAAAAGGATAAACATATGAAATTTCAAGATAGTACTAAAATTTTGGATAGCATTCTTAGTAGTCAAAGGTCTCCTTCCATTAAATATGGTCTTGGTTTTGATGAAACTGTAAAAGGAGAATCTAGTTCATAGGCTTGTGCAAGGATATTGAAGGATAATAATACAAAATCTGAAATTCCTACTAAAGAGATAAGAAATCAACCAGATCAACATCAAAGGAAGATGAATTTAAAAAAAAACATTTGCTTCCAATAATAGAAACATTAATCAATTATCTCCTCTCATCAATAATGTTGAATGCTTTATATGTCATAATTATGGACATGTTACCGCCAACTGTGAAAGAAGATTATTTTGATCTCAAGCAAATAGCCACTTCACATGAAGTTCATAATATCCTAGGTACTCCAGTTTCTTTAAGGTATATTTCTTTGCTTGCAGCATATTTGGTCGCAAAGCTATTGATTGCAATAGGAGGAATATGAAACAGAAATATCATAATTCCTCTACTCCCTTTTCTAGTCATATAATATGTTGTACTCATAATAATTTTGGGCATGTAGAAAAAGAATACAGGAACAAGTCAATGGACATCCACAAACAACTTGACAAGAAATCAAATAAGAATGTTGTTTCCAAAATACCTGAAAAGGATGGATACACCAACACTTCTCATAATAATAAGAAAGAAGAAGAAAAAAACATTATGTGTTCCTTCTCTATGCTCATTTGAATATGAAGAAGAATGGTACATAGATAGCAGATGCTTTCATCACATGACTAGAGATAAGTAAAAGTTTTAATTTCTCAAGAAAAATAAAGATGTTAAGATAATTCTTGGAAATAGTGCTCCAACAAAAGTTATGGGAAAAGGTATAATCAAACTTGAGAAGTATCCAAAAGTAGCTGATGCATTATTAGCTCAAGTACTAAAGAACAATATTCTAAGTGTAGGTCAAATGGATGACAGAGTATGTATAATTGTATTTACATCAACTAAATGAAAAGTAATAGATGAAGAAACTGGAAAGGTTATAGCAAGAGTATACAGAAATCCAAACAAATTGTATGTGTTAGAATAGAAGAATTTAGGTAGAAATAAGAGGTATAGTTCCTCTTCTTCCTCAGACACATAATAAAAGAAGATAGTTCCCATTGCAATCTATTTCATTTAAAGAATACTTCTAATAGTGAATGCAGAAGGGATGTGAGGTACATGACCTCATGAAGAGTATGTGATGATTATCAAGTCCATAGGATCAGTAGTGTATGATCTTAGGGGGAGCTAGGCATTAGTGTCTTGGTGATATTTCTCTAGTTTGGTTTGATATTCATTTGGTGGTGCTTATACTAATAACATTGCATTGATGAAGTAATAGTGAACATGAACATGTATGGTATGTTCAGGGGGAGCTGCTATTATGAAAAAGTTATTATTGGCTTTCTTGTCCTAATATTGTCTTGATGTAGACTATTAATAATGCTTAGGAATTATGGTTGGTTCATGACGGTTCATGAGATTTTGCAAAATTTTAATGCTTCTATAATCCTTTAATGAATTTTCTATGATCATATTTGACAGTGAATAGTTGACACGGGATCGTGGGAAACATCTATTATTCTTCTAATAATGCATTGTTTGCATTATGATTTCTTGAGAATTTCTTGTTGCATGTTATTTTATGATGAGTACATATCATTTGGTGATGTATATTTATTGTCAGTGTTATTGGTGAAGATATATATGTTGTCGTCATTATGTTGTTAGTACTAATGAAGTCATGGATGATGCCTATATATTTCTTAAGTTGCACTTAGTGAAGTTGATCCTTCTTGATAAACTTGATGAAGAGGAAGTGTATTCTATGGTAGTTATTAACATTGGTTAAAGATGATAAGTTTATGATTCACTCACAATTTGTTGACATTATGTGAGTCAATGTTGTTGTCATTATGTCATCAATGATGCATTGATTGTCTATGGTGAAGTTGTGGTTTTTAGTAAGGGAAAGGTTTTCCTTAGACACATCACCATGAGATAGGTGAAATAGATCGGTGCAGGGGTTAAGAACATGTATGCTTTTGAGGTTCAAGATGCATGCAAAGCCTTGAGGAGAAAGGAAAAGGTTAGAGACTTGGTGGTTGAGAGGGAGAGTAAATTACCTCTCAACATTCAGCCCCAAAAGAAGCCTTAGAAGCAGTCTGAGACAATTGTGGAGCAACCATAATTGGAGAAGTTGAGAGGAGACCAATTGGAGAGATCCACTCAAACAGAGAAGAAGCAGTCTTAGAAGTAGTCTCAGACAATTATGGAGCAACCACAATTGGAGAAGCCAAGAGGAAACCGAGTGGAGGCATCCAGTCGTGTAGAGACCTATAGTAAGGGGAAATTTTGAGCCAAGTGGGCAAAGGGATTACATGCAGCCATACCTCTAGGTGTGGGTGGGTCTATGTGAAGTGATAGTCCCAAGAGGGCTGAAATTGGGTAGGGTCCATTGAGTGGTTTTATCTCATGGATCGTACCTTCCTACAAGAGCCCAAAGTACATAGTAGCGAGAGGAATCAGTGGGTTTCAAGCAGTCAGAAATCAAATCGACAAAAGCTAGAGCAATTAGATACTGAAGAAGTGTAGATAAGGGTTGAAAATAGTGCAGAAAGGAAGAGTAAAAAAAGCGCAAAGTTTTCATTCAACAGAGGCAATAACAGTCAGAGACTTTGGTGACAGAGGCATCATTCTGATTTAGGTTGGATGCTTTTTGTTTTTGGAGTTGCTGGAGCAACAACACTAGAGAGAAGTGTTGCATGCAGAACATTCCAAAGGTTCAGGATTGGGATCGAGTTGAACTCTTTTCTTGTTGAGAGGGAGTGTTGAAAATAGGAACAAGAAATGTTAAAAATAGAATCCAAAAATTCCAGTGTAATTTGTCCTTGAATTAAACTGAGAATTAAAATTGAATTTTATTCTCATAGCAACCTGTAATAGTTAAATAGAGTGAGTTGACTTAATTAACTTAGGAATTTCAAGTTGAAGTCTTTCTAAAGTCATGTATATGTTCTCCCTATATTACAAGGGTCTAGGATGAGTTAAGTATGACTTGTAATTAGTTAACTCAGTTTACTGAGTTAAGTCCAGTTAAATTAGTTCCAAACCATTTGAGGAACTAGTAGTGATTTAATAGTCAGTTGGTGCACTAATGCATTAACTAGTGCTACTCTAGTTAACTGAAGATTCCCTCATTAGAAACTTATGCATGTCGATTATGAGAAAGAACCAATTGAGACTAGAGTGCAGGGACAGTGTACTATTTGTTGTATAATTTTCTGAGTTCTACAGATGGTGCATGCAATCAGGAACTGAACCTAGAAGGGATTGTACATTTTGAATGCACCGACTTCCCTTTAAGATGGGCTAATCATCCATAGGAATTGCATAAGGAAATAGGGACTTGGAGAGAAGGAGAATGGGCTAAGTGTTGGCCAAGAGTTTTCTTGTGAGTTGGAGATTGATTTTTACTGAGTGTTGGGATTTTTATTGTGAGAACAAGCATTGTAATCTCATCTTGATTTTCTGATTAATGCAATACAGATAGTGGGGTTTTGAGTTGTGGCTTTCCCATATATTTATTGTGTTATGTGCCATTGATTTTATTCCTCTTTTCGATTATTTTTTTTCTCGATATTTATGTGCTTCTGCTGTAAAGAGCAGAAGTAGCTCCTTGTCTCTTGTTTTAGTAGATTACATGAGCTTGTGAATCTACAGGAAATTCTACACAACTGAAGTGACCTGCTTTGATACCAATTGTTTGGAAAAATACTAGGGGGGTGAATCAATATTTAAATACACTTACACTTTTCAATTACTTGTTTTGATTTATGTACACTACTATCATTCAGAAAACCAACATATGTACACAACTCTGGTGAAGACAAACAATGTATATCTAGTTAACTAACTTTTCATGTATTTCATCATCTGATCTTCTTTAACTAGTACATCATTACTTCATTATTCATTCATTAAGTAGAAACCATGAGCAGTAAATAACAGAAAGATCATCAACACACAAGAAACATATCAACACACATGAACACCCAAATTCTAGGTGGAAACTCAATGTGGGAGAAAACCACTATTGTTGTTGTCTTTGTCTTCTACTTTTGTTATAAAAGAAAACATATTACAATCTTGTACTGGCAATGCTCTTACCAGTATGTAGACACCCACCTACACAAGGCTAAAAGCTTCTCTCATTCTTCAACACCCACTGGAAGGGAGCTCCAACCCCCTAATCTCATTTATTGGCTCCTATTGGAAGGAAGCACCTACCCCATGCACAAATTTACTAGATATCACTCGAAGGAAGCTCTGACTTCCTCACTAAAGGCTCCAACCCTCAAAACCTCTTGTGGACCAAATTTCATAATATTTCATATTGGATCCACTTGACTCAAAATATCAAACCTGTAGGCCACTTTTCGTCATATTTTTAGACTGGACCCACTTCCATTATTAAGCCCAATACCAGGTAACAATTTTGAAACCAAGTGTTGAGTCTTGAAAATGTCATTCATTTCCATTACACTTTCACTATTATGTCCATTATATCACCTCTATTTCACTACTATGTCACCACATTCATCCCACTTTCATTATCATTGGGCCACATTTATGTTTTTCCAATCTTTATTAATTCTAAGTCTTTTAAGTGAATTTGTGGTTAAAAATTAGAAAATAATGTGCATATGCTTATACCTAACAAATGGGTTGAGATTGTTGACATGTGTAGGTTGAAAGGAGGCTTCTAGAAGACCCTTATGTGGCACTCTAAGGCCAAATTCGAATTTGAGTGGAAAGAATCATGGGATCATGAGGAAATGTGTCACATCTCCTAATTGTATTGTAACTCTAAGAAAACATATGTCTTATCAGTTCCTATTTTGATTAGGACTCTAGAGGTAGAGGGAGAAATTCATGGACTCTCATTAATGAGATGGCTTCTCATATTTTTGTATAAATAGGAGATCTCTCTCCTTCATTTGTAAGTCTTTTTAGCTTAGAGCTTGTTAGCTTATTAGTCTTTTATCTTGTGAGTTCTTTAGCTTGGAGTTTGTAGTTCTTCCGTGATGGCTTTTGAAAGCTTTGGAGAACTTTGTTTTACTTTGTAATTTTGAAGAATTTGAATAAAGCTTTGATGTTCTCAACATGGAAGGAGATGTGAAGTAGATGTCATGGAGCATATTAGAATGTAAGGTAAAGTAGATTTCATTTTGTAAATTTTGCTTTGATTTCATTATATCATTTGATTGCTTTCAAGTTTGATAGATTAGATTTTTCATTCATGCAAGTGTGTTCAACCGGTTGATTGTAGATTAGTAATGCACATAGCTTTTTAATGACTAATGACATGATGGGATCATCTTGTCCTTCTGCTGATTTATTTTCTGAGTTCTAATTCCAGCATTGTTATTTCTTTCAGTTTTGTTTTGCTCATTTACTTTCATGCAATTTAGATATCATATTACTCCATTTGTTTATGATTACCTTCCTATAGCCAAGTGACTCAAATAGTGAGGAATTAGAATATTATTTGATGTAGTATGATTTAGTTTACTTTCTTGCAAGTTAGTGATTAGATTACTTATGTCATTTTCAGGGATGGAAGTATGAATGAGTAGTTTAATCTTAGTTTCATTTTATGCAATTTCATTTCATGCAATTTAGATATCATATTACTCCATTTGTT
>Ga0115851_101414_pt1 | contig 12660 bp, 10 predicted proteins | sample InSIn2gowninarea_FD_83865 | JGI IMG/M metagenome (GOLD analysis project Ga0115851, IMG submission 83865)
TCCATATAAGGAACTTGTTGATGAACTCCTTTCTCACTTCAAAGACTTTCAAATAGAAAATATTCCAAGAAACAACAATAGGTTGGCAGATGCAATGGCAAGTGCAGTGTCGCTCACCTCGATCGAGATTGAAGGCAAAGAAACTACTTTCACTATCAAGAATTTGGAAACTTCAGCAATAGCTAAGGAGAATTCAAAAATGGTAAGCGTTGCTCAAATAGTTGGTTATGAGGTAAGCCCTTGGTACCAACACATTTATAAGTATTTGAAGGATGATATCACTGATACTAAGCTTGATAGAAAAGAGCAAGTTAGAATGAAAAGATTAGCCACTAGATATGTGATTATTGGAGATGTCCTCTATAAGAGATCATTTAATGGTATTATTTTAAGATGTCTACTCAATGAAGATGTTGATACAACATTAGAACATGCTCATGGGGGAGCATGTGAAGGATATTTCAATGGAAGATCGATTTTTGGTAAGCTAATCAGGATGGGTTATTGGTGGCCCACTATGGAGCATGATTGTCATGAGCATGTCAAGAAGTATGAGCAATATCAAAGGCATGCACATTTAGAACTAACACCCACCCAAGAATTGAACTATGTTACATCACCATGGCCCTTTTCAATGTGGGCTTTGGAATTCATGGGTGTTATAATTCCTACTTCTAGTGAAAGGCATAAGTTTATCCTAGTTGCTATAGAATACTATACCAAATGGGTTGAAGCAATATCCCTAAAGACAGCTATTCAAAAACACATTATCAATTTTATCAAGGAGTATATCATTTGTAGGTTTGGCATACCTCAAAGGCTAATCATGGACAATGGGACAAATTTCATAGGAAAGGATGTCATAGAGTTTTGCAAAAAGATGAGGATTGAGCAAAGGTTTTCCTTAGTATACTATCCACAAGGGAATGGTCAAGCAGAAGCAACCAATAAAACTATCAAGAAGATCTTAGCAAAAACAATTCAACAGAATGGAAGAGATTGGCATGATAGATTATCGTACGCTTTATGGGCATATAGGACTAGCATGAGGATAGCAATAGGAGCTACTCCATATTCTTTAGTTTATGGAGATGAAGCAGTAATCCCTCTTGAGATAGAGATACCTTCTCTAAGAATCGCACTCAAGGACATCATGAAAGAACCACAAATATGGGAAGCTAGAATGAACCAATTAGAGGCCTTGGATGAGAAGAGAGTCCATGCCTTAGAACATCTCAGAGCATATCAACAAAGAATCAGTAGAGCTTATGGAAAGAAAGTGATACCAAAAGCATTCGAAGTCGGAGATATGGTCCTATAGGAGAACATCTCAAACACCACAGCTAGAGATGAACTCAAAGGGAAGTTTGAGCCAAATTGGGTTGGCCCATACATCATTTTAGAAGCACAAGGTAGAGGATCGTATCGATTATCTACATTGGATGAGGAATTCCTCAAGAACCCCATCAATGCTAGACACCTCAAGAAGTATCATATCTAAGCGACCTGGGGGTTGCTACGTGCATCAATGTTCATGACAGAGGACACTATAGTAATAAGCAAATGAACATATGATGCAAGGTCCAAATAGGAAGCAAATTAGGTGTCAAAAAAGGAATGCCAGCGTTCCATATTGGTCAGAAAAGGACCGCCTACGATCCTATTTTGTGAGTAAAAATAGTCAGAATGAAGATAATTAGCCATGTCTCTTTCAGATGAGCAGGGATGTGTCTTAGATTTATAGTGCAACCTTCCTGAATTAGCAGTATTATCTTTTATATTATCAATGATATCTCTTAGTTTGACAGCTTCAACTTTCATGTTATCAGTATGGCATCTCGAATTATCAGATTATCAGAACTACCTTTTAGAGTATCAGTTTAGTCAGATTATCAGCATTATATCTCATATTGTTAGCTTTATCATGTGCCTCTTGGTGGAGTCTCAGCTCCTATGATCGAAATCAGGCCTCTTGGTAGAGTTCCAGCTCCTAATTCAAAAATCACACCTCTTGGTTTAGATTGTCAGCTTTATCACATGCCTCTTGGCGGAGTTTCAACTCCTATGATCAAAAATCACCTCTTGGTTTAGATTTTCATCTTTATCACATGCCTCTTGGTGGAGTTCCAGATCCTAAATCAAAAATCATTGCTTGGTTCAGATTGTCAGCTTTATCGCATGCCTCTGGGTGAAGTTTCAGCTCCTAGCACCTATGTCATGCCTCTTGGTGGGAAATCTAGCTTCCACAAAATCAGATAGATAGAACCATCAATGATAAGAGATGGTTGTATGTCACAAAAATCAATCACATTCGGGTAATTATCATCCATGACCACTTGGTAGATGGCTATGGACCCTAGAGATGTATCTTCTTTTTGCAGGTTATCACTGGAGCTCATGGAGCATGATAGTATCAACTTAGGGGCAACGTGAAGAACATCATATAAGGGGGTTTCTAAACTCATATCTTTTATTTACATGCTATTTATCTTTCTCATAGAATTGTCAAAACTGCTTTACCATAAGTAGAATGATCAAATGTCATGTTTAGCAATGACTATCAATGATGTTTTTGGTTTTACTTTGAATGAACAATTTCAAATGCACTCAGTGATTTTCAATCATTCATCCAAAGTGGGTCATATGTTATCACATAAAAATGAATTTATGTATTTATTTAATACATTATAAAACATTTGCTTGCACTTATATCAAAGTAGTATTAATGATGTCTTGCATATTGTTAATACTTATATCACGACTTACTACATTCCTTGTTTGTGTAGGTACATGCCAACCTAAGGAGTAGGTCATATTACTATCTATATAAATAAGGGATCTAGTAGTAAGTCCAGAATCAAGAGACGAAGATATATGATCCCATATCTGATCTTGATAATGGCAATCCACTTCTAGGTGTCTTTTGACACCGCCATACAAGGCTGGGATTTTGTATACTTCTTCATTGCAAGCGTACATATCAAACAAATGACCAAATCTGAGTATCACAACATCATCATTGCATGATCGAATAGGTGTACAGAGTCAGTTGGAGGTGAATCATAGTCAGAACAAGACCGTTGATGTTCCTCTGTGGAGAAAATAGGCTACCAACGTTCCTCTTCAGCCCGAATACACCGCCAACGGTCCTCTTTTGGGATTTATCAGCTATGAGATCTTGGGTACAGGCGACGTCAACCTTCAGGACTTCATTACTACCTTCGTTTTGTCATTATCAGGTATGCTTTATGAGGTAAGTATGCATTTTCATTTTTGTATGGTGGTTTTCATTTACACTTCAAGCATCTTTTTGAGTTTATCTTTCATATTCAATTTATCACTATTAAATTGCTATCCGTAGCGTCGAATTTACAAACTTTGTTTTCAGGATTGTGGATGTTAGAATTCCTTGCTTTGTTTGCTTGCTTGTTTCCTAATTATCCCGCATTCTTGAAAATAAAATTATTTGTAAACATATATATATATATACTCAAAAAATTATTTTTGAAGTGTCTTGGCTATTGGGTGCGCTACCCTATGTGTTTGCATTATACCATTATGTTCACCTTATTCATTCTATCTATCATTTTGAAACTATTAAATGTGAAACATGATGATTATAGTAACCTACCAAGATAAATATGTAAAATACACTACAAATCCATTCATACATATAGTTATACATATAAATAAAGGAGTAGTTTATAGGTATAATATTCATATTATATTTTGTCAAAATATCTTTTGGCAAGATTTCTAAAACTTTGGATGATAAACAAATATGACCTAATACACTATTAAAATGTTGTGAACTCATACACTTTTACACACTATAAATCTCAAAAAAGTCAAATATTTGATGTTCTTGGAGCATAATTTTAAGTATTTTTCCTATTAATTTGCTTCATCTTGAACCCAAGAGATAGGGAAAAAAAGAAAAAATATAAGATGATAAAAAAAAAAAGGAGAAATAAAAGAAAGAAAAAGAAAACAAAAGTAGAATTCTTGGGTGATTATAGTATTCTCTATCGAGGCTATGGATGCTTGACTGGAAATAGAGCAAGGTTATAATAGGATCTAGGGGTTAATCTTCATCGGGACTATGAAAAATCATCTGTAAATGAGGTATACCTTATAGAGAGGTGACATGTCCACCCTTTGAGATGAACCTCTAGATGTTTCACACGGACAAACAAGACTATATATTCTATGCTCCTAGGACATTATATTAGCAAATTGTTAAGAGAAGGAAATCAATATCATTGTATACACATGAGTTCATAATAAATTATTTGATGAAGTTAGTGTGAATATATTACTCATTACACTTATTTATGATATTATGCATTCACTTCATTTCATAATATTTATATCTCATTATTATAATCTTGGTGGGTTAACTAAGTCATCATGTTTAAACATATAAATGTTTGTACCATACATTCATACATACATGTGTGCTCATATGTGTACATCCATAGTATTTGACATTCATACATACATGTGTGCTCATATGTATACATCCATACATGTGTGCTCATATGTATTATACATTCATACATTTCTTCATATGTGTTCACACCATTCATACCATTTTACATACATACATCATCTCATATGTATAAACTAGCCAAGAAAAATGGAAAATGATGAAATCTGATTATGTACTCCTATAATCAAAATCTTGTCCTATAATATAGAAATTCTATATAAACATAAAAACTAATCTCATCCATTATATTTAAAAATAAGTGTCACGATATTTGATTTATGAGAATAGGCATCTAATGCTAAGCTAAATATCTCATTAAAATATGAAATCAAATATTCATACATCTTATATGTCAAAATCCTAATACACACATGTAGAAATATAAGTAATAACCATACATCATAAACATGATATCAAAAACATGTAAAAAACTATCATCATCATGCATATATATCAAAAAAATAATGTCTATTGCATAGTCATCCACAACATCTATCAAATAAAACCATCAATCATGACTACCATGATCACAAAAATGAATAAGGTCATCAACAAATATAAGCATAAACTAACATGTCCATAAGGCTAGATCATGCCCCCATGATCTTCAAAATAACAATGACATTAGATTCTATGAAAATCATCATAATAATATATAATAAAATGAGGCACTCTCATAAGCTGCCCTCACCACCACCTTGACCACTAGAACCACCAAGACCCTGAGTAGGATGTACTATCCCCACTTAAGTTGAAATGCTATCCTCTAAAGTAGCTCTCCTAAGCTCTAAAAAGCCTACTAGAAGTTGAGAATACACTCCTACAATAGCACTCTAGCTCCAAGATAATGCAAGTCTAACATTTCTACCTTGAGTACTAGTTGTGCCCTGTTCCCCACTTGTCAAAGTTGTAGGAATTGTACTAACATCAACTAGAATATATCCCCTCAAAGGAAGAGGATAAGGAACACCAAAAATAAAAGTTGGAAAACCTACTAACCAAGTAGCAATAATACCCATATAATAATCCTTCTACTAGCATAAACATAGCTCTCAACTCTCATTGGAGTGTTATCCTCATGTATCTACTGACCATGAAGAGACTGAAATGCCACCTTGGTCTCAACTCCCCCCATGTATAGCGGTCCCTCTCTTCCCTATATCTATAATGAGCTGAATTAGCCTGAGCTAATTGTAATTGTAACTCATAAATGTCTCCTAATAATGAATCAATACTAGGCACCTAAGGGGGAGGAACATCTCCAACATCACCATCCTCACCCTATATGGCTCTCTCACCTTATCCTATCTCCTCAAGAATGTTAATAGTGACCTCTAGCTCAGCCTCCTCAAGAGTTTCTATTGTAGGCTCTATCTCAGCCTCCTCTACCACACCCAAATTAACCTCCACTCTTTATCGTACCCAACCCCCATGATCCTCCTCATTCACCTCCTCTAATTCCACCTACCACCAAGCATCAAAATCCTCAATAACTCCAAAAACATCCTCAACAAAATCCTCCTCGGTAACCTCCTCTTGAGCAAGGTTAGGCTCGATATACATAAGTGTCTATAGACCCTCAACTGGAAGAGTGCCCTCTTGTTGATATCTCACTAGCTTGAGAGGCACATCTTGAACTAATCCAAACTACTATCTAATGTGATCAAATTGAAAGAACTCTAAAAACTTGGTCCTCCTACCACTTAGGACCCTAGCTAAAAAAATACCTTCAATCTTAGCCTCGAGCTCATCCCATACAGGGTACAAATGATATGGTCTAAATTGAACATGATCAGGCATCGGATGATAGAGCATATCTCTCTAAAATCTCACATCCCTATGAATCCCATTTTTCTAACGTAAGTAAAAATTACCTCTCCATTGTATGATGCTAATTGGATACTCAGCATGGCTAACAAAGCTAGAAATAGGAAATCCTAAAGGATGAGAAAATGTAATATGCATATAATCCCACACTTGTAAAGTAATTGTAATCAATAGTGAAGCTCTATGATCTTGCAAATAAAAGAACAATCCCTATAAATCTAAGCTTGCAAAGTCGGTGCCCAGGCATATACAGTGCCATGATGTAATATATCTACTACAACTGGTAAGAGAGACCATCGAAACCTCCCACTACTAGTATCAGGAAGGGTGTAACATTGAATAAGCCCCATTAAATAATAAAATTAGATACTACCTTGTTGGTCCTCCCTCTAGTACTAATAATACCTAATACTTAGATACAATGGTGTCTACCTCATATAGCTAGTAAAACTCCATCTTGATTGATAGTATGTTGTATCCTCTAATCATGTACTAGAAGATGATAGAGGTAATGAATGTCCTCTACAATAACTATCATCTCCCATGTTGAGAGATGGAAGGTGGAAGTCGTAGAATCCCATCTCTCAAGCAATGTAGCCAAAAGAGGGTAATCCTAATGGATGTGGCCCATGAAGGGCCCCACCCCAAAACCCATAGTATGAAAGAAATCATGATCTCCAGCTATGAGAAACTATCACCCCTCCTAAAGAATGGATGGGTAGCACCCTTTAGGCTAAAAGACATATCGAACCTAAAAATAATTACCATCTTAAAAAAAAATCCTACAACTCAAGGTTAAACATCGATGACTAGGTGATCGGATTACAGGATCATTGGCATTTGATACATAAATACCAATGACCCTATAAATATTCAACCCTAGTCGATGACCACGATTGAGGGTTTAAAAAAATGCAAAATAAAGCTTAAAATTAAAAATCTAAATGATTGAAAATAATAAAAACTATTAATACAAATATCCTATGGTTTCCATTTTCTAAATTATATGCTAAAAACATAATAACATACAAAAAATTAAAAGGGTAGCATTTTAAACCCTACCTTCTATTTGATTTTCCTCCTTTTTCTAGTGGGTCTCCTCCTAGGTGGTATCTTAGTTAGATAAAAGTGATAGATAAAGCTTAGAAGTGGTCAAACTCGAGAAATGTGGGATAGGGGAGCAAGAACAGGCTCTTACTTAGAAAAAGGTAAATAAGAAAATGATAACTACCTTTTCATTTTTTAACCCTACACAATCTAGATCACTAACAATTGGTAATCAGACATCGATAACCCTTTGGAACATTGATGACTTATCCCAATCATTGGTAACCCATGACCTAAATTAGAAATGATTAAAATACAAAACATTAAGCATTTCAATCTTTCAAGTGTGAAACATGATCAAAGATGAGATGAGTAAGGTAATTTAGTCCTTCCATTAGTGTTTGCTTTTCCTCCCCTTGTAAAAAAAATATAATTATCCCAAAAATTTATTTTCCCTCCTTCTAAGGTCATTTAAAAAAAATAACAGTGTGTCAAAAATAAAAAGAACAAGTTTTTCACTTGTTGACTTGACTAAAGCCAAGTGTTTTAAAAAAACTAAAACTCATGAGTAATTCTAAATTTTTAAAAATGACCCTTCTTTGGATAGATAAAAGGAGGATGGGATTGGATATCACTAAAAATATTAAATGAACTTTTGCGTAAGATCATCATGTAACCTAACTGTTGGGACAAAAAGTGGAATAATCAAAATATTGTATTTGTATAGCAACTTCTTTATCATATGCTAGCTTCATCATATGATCGATGATATGAAGACTCATCATGTACCTACCATAAATAGCACACAATATAGTGATATAGATCAATTTTGCTTTGATAATACAACCATATTATTTTCAAAATGCATCAAACATAAAATATCAAATGATGAATTTAATCATAATTCAATCAATCAAATTTGGCTTATTCATAGGGAATAGGTTAATCTAGAGCATTAATAAAAGTTAGGAACACAAGTTAAAAAAATTGAATGCACCCCCCTCTAAAGGGTAAGTTTTTGGATTATCCCCCACTTACAAACTAGTGGATAATTCAAAAAGGGGCATAATGTAGACATCCAAAAATGAATCTTCTTTTGATAAACAAAAGAAGAATGAAAAATTAAAAAGTTTACTATAGTCTCCAAATGCCAACATCTGACACCTAGACACTGGTGATTCACACCAATCATTGGCATCTGCCATTTGGACATTTGTGACTCTGAAGTTAGCAACATCAAAATAAAAATGGCAACATCAGAGGTATCTTGGGAAAAAGGCAAAGGATGGTGAATGAGTCACAATTTATCCTACGCATCCCTACCACTGATAACAACCATGAAAAAGTTGGATAGGCTTTTCTATCTATCATTTTATCTCCAAAAGCAAAAAAAATTCTTAATTTCAAAAATTATAAATAAAAATCTTCAGCTATGAAGCAGGGTTTGAATTCGAATGCAAGATTACTCTATAAAAATACATACAAGTTTTTTCTGAGTTAGGTACATTTTCATTTCATTTTTCATATGCTTGTTTATGTTCATTTCATACTACTTTTATGGTTTGGAAAATTATGTTTGATGAGTTTATTATTTGCATGTGTGCTGGAAAAATAAATGTGAAGCAGGTAAACTTGACCAGTTGAAGAAGACAAAGAAATCCAAATTTCCTATGGGTTTCTGAAGATAAATACTTCAAGCTTATAGACACCAAAATTAGGCCTATGAAAGCCTTTATCATTCTTATGTAAAAAGCCCTTTGTACAAGGTGACAGATCAAAATGGATTCCTTATTTGTAGTCATTTTGAGGCTTACACCAAAGAGCAATAAAAAAGTTTGTTGGTTGTAACATATCTTATTTTCAATGCTTGCAAAGTTACTTTTTGGGTAAACACATAGTCCTTCCAAAGGTGTAAAACTTAATTTATACCCTTCTGAGCCAAAATAGACATAAATAACATACTATAAATTAAAATTCCAACTCCTCATAGACATATTGTTGGAGCTTCTCCACCTGGGTGATGATGCTATTAATACCTACTAGTAAAGCTCCTATCAATGACCCTATCGCTTTTAGCAAGATACCTCTGCTTACTTAGACCTTATTTAGTAAAATTTTACCTCCAATTAGGGACTAGAAAGGAGTGATATCCTCATAGTCCTTTTATTCCTCTTTTGTAGTCAATTATCTTTTATGCAACAAGCTATTCCTCCCTCCTTCGGCATCCTTCACAATATTACATTTATGGTTACTTCCCAATGTACCCATGTTAGAACCACCCTTATCCTCCTAATTTAGAATTGGCATGAAATCTTCTAGATCCCCCACCCATCCCTGCTTCTTAGCCATATGTTTTTCCACTATTAGGAATAATCCTTGGTGTAATGCAAATTTGGTTCTTCATTTCTAGAATTTTTTGCAGCCTTTTCCATTTCCTTTAATAAGAAGTAAGAGACATTAACCCTTTTCTTCCATCGCATGTGATTTAATATGGTAATATAGTATCCTCTTACCCAAGTCACTTAGGTAGCCAACATATATAATTGCTAATGATGCCTGCAACGTTTGGCTAGGGTTGAGGTAAATACTCCCTCAATATATACTACCTTTCCTAGCCTATCTTCTCACTATATGTGAAGAAATTTAATTCATTCTATTGAGGATTCTTATCCCTTTGAATTTTCAAGCCTTCATCCATTAGGCCTAAAATATTTGCCAAAACTATTGATGAGATCTCAAACATGAATGATCCTACTTTCACATAGCATTCCACCCAATTGTTCGCCATTTGGTGACATACTGCAATATCATATCCTTCAAATAGGTTCAAGAAGCTCTAATATCTAATGTTTTAGCACCTCTTATATATCATCATTGACCAAGAGCTTTGATGGTTCTAGGTGTAAGTCTTTATGCCCCCCATCAAAACCTCCTTCCCTACCTTCTATCATTACAAATAAATCTCATTGTATATGTACTTGCAATATTTCCTTAGCCATAGTTGATGAATCACTCCATAATAGTTTTCTTAAAGCTTGAATCCAAACTGTCAATCCTTCAAATGTCCAATCCTCACATAAGCATGTATCATTACCTTGATCAACCTCCACCACACTCCCTTCATTCATGTGAGCCACCTTTGGACATGATTTCATAGGTACTTCCTAAACTACAATTCTGAGCTTACACATTATGCGAGGTGATAAGACACCCTTACTTGTGCTCTTTAGCCACATCCATAAGCATCACCTCCATTCAGTAATTAATCCCATCTATCACTCATGGATTTTCAAAGTATTACTACACCAATATCTAAGGACCCAAACATAAAAAATAAATTCTCCTTCAAAGCTTAATCATTATACCTAAGGTTTTGAACTTCAAAGGGCATAGAACTTTCCTAGGCTTGCTCCCTGTTACTATGAACTCCTATATTAGTTAAGCTATTTACTAGCTAGTAGGCCTCTCTATAGATATAATAAATTGAGAAAACATTTCTCTCCAAAGCAATCCTTTTGATATCTTAAATAAAATTTTCAATTGTATAGCTTAGGATTTGCTTTTCATTCAAAAGATCAATAATATTTCGATTCCCCTTAAATCATGAGATGGAAAATATTGTGCTCATAAGCTAGAAAAATACATTTATGGGCTACTTTATCCTCTGTAAAGTGGCTCGATTAATTTCTAATTGATTTAGTATAAGCCACTAGAACTTCATCACTTGCATCCTTGACCATCCCTCCAATTACAATCCTCCTCAAGTTTCCTTAAGCTGCATCATCAAATTTTAATTTGAAAACCCCATCAGGAGGGGGGTTCCAAGAGCACCATGTTCTCAGGTTAATATTATTGATTCCTAGAGAAGGTTTTAACCCCCACTCAGCAAGGATAGAAAATTCTTCCTAAGAATACCAATCCCCTTTGAAGTGAATTTAATTGAAATTATCCAAAGTTAAACATACAATCCTATTCTATACCTTCAACCAACTCAACTTCTTCTCCTTAAATATCCTTGCATTTCTTTCCTTCCATAAACCCCACAAAAAGGAGGAAGACTTAGTCTCCATAGCTCTTTGAATCTCTTACTTTTCATAGGATGGTCCCATTGTAAATAGAGATCAATAATTATCCTTGGAAGAACCCATATATAATGAAAGGATTCAAACAACCTATTCCATACTTCCCTTACAAATGAGCACTACATAAAAAGATGATTCAAGTATTCCTTCTCTCATTCACATAAGAGGCATCTACTTGGGAAAGTAAAACCTCTTTTTCTCAAATTATTTAGTGTGAGAATTATGTTATGCACAACAAGCCAACAAAACATATTGACTTTAGGAATCAAATGTCTATTCCAAACCTTATTGGCCTAGTCCTATACATTTCCCTTTGTTCTTAGAGATTCATATCAATATCTCACCAAATCCACTCCACTTTTCTTATTAGGCCAAATGAATTCATGTGCTTCCTCCCAAGATGCTAAGGGATAGGCTTTCAGAAGAAGCAAAAGCTCTTCAAGAATCTTGTTTAGCTTCCTTAGGAATTCATAATCCAAATTTTTTCATTCTTTCCTACCATCCATTCTTATAAGGTAATCCCCCACTAGAATACCCATATGTGGTTCAATGAATCTTCTAAGTACTACAAATTGGTTGCTTTGGAAAATAGGAATCTCCAATAACCATGGGTCCTCCTAAAAACTCACCTTTACCCCATTCCTAATTTTCTAACTTCTAGAATTTCTCAGCCAATCTCTTGTGGTCTAAAATTTATTTCAAAAATAAAAGCCTAAGGAAGTCCTATTCTCTTCTATAAAGGAAGTATATTTCAAATATTTTGCTTTCAAGATCTCGACCCAAGGTCCATCCTTTTCTTGTGCTAATTTCTAACCAAGTTTTCCTATAAGTGGTTAGTTCAACCAAGTCAAATTCCTAAGACCCAATCCTCCTTTCCCTTTTGAAATATATCATTTATACCATACCATAAGGGCTATTATCTTCCTCTCTTCAACTCCTCCCTGAAGAAAAGTGTTTTCCTTTTGCTTAATCTTTCTAGTAATAACTCTTGGAATTTTGAATATTGAAAGAAAATAAACTGGTATGTTTTGAAGTGAATACTTTAAAAGTTGAAATTTAACTAGCCTAACTCAAAAGAGCTCCTTTTCATGCAACCAACTTCTTGGTCATTCTATATGTAGACCTAAAATAATGCATAACTTGATAAATTGATGAACTATTTATCTACAATATTTAATTTATGCATCTATCAAAAATATGTTATCAACAGCG
>Ga0115851_101417_pt1 | contig 12651 bp, 14 predicted proteins | sample InSIn2gowninarea_FD_83865 | JGI IMG/M metagenome (GOLD analysis project Ga0115851, IMG submission 83865)
CTCTTGTGGATGCTTTGAGCTTCATTGTAAATCACTTTTGCAGTTTGGCAAGGAAATGAACCAGGGTTTTGCAGCATTTTGTGGGATTCTTGTGGTAATGTGTCTTGGCATTGTTTCTTCCTTTGTTATTTAGTTTCTCTTATGTGTATATGTGCCAACATCTATCTTTTCTTCATAACTAAATGAATCAAGATTAATAGGTGGAATCCATTGATATTCAGTGCTCTGCCTTGAAGTTACATTTAGTTTTAAATGTTTTTTGTTGTTTGAAGAGGACTCATGAACCTTGCATGCCCTCTCCAACTCCTCACCGGTCTTAGACTTACCATCACACCCAATTCAAAGTGCCAAAACCCCTGCCTACCTCGCCCCACAGAACCCCCTGCAAATATGAGTTGATTTCCCGGACCTAAGCTGCCTTCTCCAATTGATCCAGCAACCAACTATCAAAATCAAATAAAATTCTCTGACCTAATATACCTAGCCTAAAATCAACATTCATTTCAGTCATCCCAAGCCTTAATTTCCAATATCCTAATTGAGATTGACGAGGAGGGAGCCCTCTCCCGACCTGGTAGGGCTAACTACCATGTTAAGCGTGGTTTGATGTTACCCTAGACCTGCCTTCCTTTAGCCTGAGGTAGATTTAGGCACTAACATAGTGGCGACTCCACTGGGGAATGTAGTTTTATGTTCCTCAACAAAATGTATCAAGTTCAGATCTGATTGTTGATGGTGGACAATGATCAGACATAGGAAGGCTGAAATCATTCACCTGGCGACTCCAAATTAGTTTTGACATCAGATCCAAGGACTCCACTAGAGGATGAACCTGACCAGCATAAACATGAAGGACAATATGGAAATATCAGGTATTTAAGTTTAAATTTCATCCAAGACATTATGTTCTTCGTTATAAATTATTTCTTCTCTTTTCCCGAGAATGTTAAGAAGGCTTTACAAAGTATATTGTATTTGAGGAAAGATCCTAGATCTACATTTGATTCTTTCCCTTTGAAGATTGTGGATACAAAATGTTCACATGCCTTTAATCTTGATTAAGACCCTCCTTCTAAATCTTCTGATGACCGTCTCCAGACTGATGAGCCTCAAGAGATCAATATTGATTCTACACCTTCTATACATATTCTTATACCTTGTAAAATTCCATAAGATACAATCCTCTAATTTTACCTCCTATATCCCATGCTTTCCCTAAAAATCATGACCTATATCTACCAAGATTTGATGGTGAATGTGACAACATCACTATTGAGAGACATGTATTTAATTTTGAGTCTTTTCTTGACCTTTTTGAAGTTGATGAAGAGGATGTCAGTATTAGGCTTTTTGCTCTTTCTTTGCAAGGAAAAGTCAAGAGTTGGTTCAAAACCTTACCTGATGCAAGCATTTCAGATTTCCAGTAGTTCGTCAAAGTTTTCCTCGACAAGTGGGTGGTCAGACAAAACCCTTTCTTGATTATAGAAGAGTATAACTAGCTGAAAAGATTGCCAGGGGAGACAGTACAACAGTTTTCTGCCAGGTTTAACAAAGTCTATTTTTCGATGACAGTTAATATAAGACCTCCTCCTGGATCTGCTATCTTGCACTACCCGGATGCCTCTGATCTGGAAATGGAGTTTCAGCTGAGTGAAAGAAACCTTGCAACACTTGAAGAGATGCAGAATAGTGCAGTATATGTAGAGGCTCATTTGCTAATCAAAAGAGAAAAATTGAAGGAAGAGGAGATGAAGAACATAGATCCAGAGGAATCGACATCTTTAGAGGTAAAGCTCGACATTTTGGTAAGTGCAGTGGAAGAAATGATGCAAAGGATCACCACAAGGAATGAGTATAATGTTCAAGACCATGGCTCGCTGATTGAAGAAGAACAAGTTGCTGATCCAAAACATTTTCTTTATTATCCCAGTTTTCATAGACCTGATAATGATTGTTTTATAGATCATCTTGGAGAAAAATGATCTATTGATATGACATGTATGCTTGATGATGTGTTTTATACTGATGATTTCCCTCAGTTTGATCAGTATGATGATGATTATGTACTCCAAACAGAAGCTAATTTTGTAGATAAATCAGCAGATAATTTGTGGGAGGAGGAAGTTCACTTTCAGCAGTTTGAATACAGTGATCAGCCGATGCATATCAACTATGGAAGTGAGGAGGAAAGTGCAACAAATTTTGAACTAAGCGAAGGATCTTTGCCTTTTTGTTTTGCTTCGTTTCAGATCACCAGAGACAACTTTCATTCAATCAAAAATTAACCATCAATAAGTTTCGATCTTGATCATCTAGAGGGCAATGAAATCCTTGTTCAAGACTCTCGTATCTAGATTTATAACCACTGAATGCTATTGATTGTCAAATTGCAGATGATTGTCAAGTTGGAGATGAAGACTTGGAAGCTGGAACATATGATCAAATGATGCAAGATGATTCTGTACCATTCTGTTTCAAATCATTTCAGTTTTTGAAGGGAAATTTGCATAGTATATCTTCAATAAAGGATGAGCAACCTATAGAAAATCATGCCATCTGATTGGAACCAATCGTAAGTGGGTTGCAACAGTCTTTTCAAGTTTTTCACGATCCAATAGCTGATGTGTTGGATGATGTTTGCAGTCAAAGTCCTTCTCCATTACCTAACTATGAGCTTGAAAAATTATTGATACAAACTTGATTCAGCAGCCGGTTTCTTTGTCATTATCAGCAGGAATCTCATCACAAAGCTCATATGAAAGTTTGTATTCATGTTACGAGGAGAAGAAAAGTAATCCATTGGATGAGATAAGCCCTAGTGCACATGAATTGCAAGATCCTTATGCAGTATTTTTGGACTCGGATAGAGAATCCATATTATTCAATGGATCTATTTACAAGTTTTCATGGAAGTTGCTTTTCAGTAGTTCTCTCTTGTTGTTCATAAGAAAGCACTTGCAGAGAATTCAAACAACAGCTAGAATGCTTACTTGGTTGCATTGGTTGTTTCATTTCACATGATCAGGTGATGAATGGTATAGTTAGAGTAGGTTTTATTGAATAAGCTCCATTTTGAGCATATTTTCTAGTTTCTCAGTTGTTTTTTAGTATTGAGACAGTTTCAAGTCAGTGTGTGTCTTTGAGTCATCAGTTTTCAATGTTCCATTTCAGTTTGTGTTTTTGACTCCATGACCAATGGATAAGGCTACTTGGTCTATGGTGTTCTTGGCACCTCCAAGGAGCTACCATCCCCAATGGAGCCAATGTTAGTGTCAGCCTTTGAAACCTTCCATCAGCGATCAAATATGCTCTTACAAATTGGTCTTAGGGTGTCAAAGTCAAATTTTGTGATTTCAATGAGTCTTCAAGTAAAATTTGGTCACTAGGTATTAGGTCTAGGGTTGTTTTCACTCCTTCCAAAGTCTTACAAGTATTGGTACATGTCACCATTCAGCTTATTGTACCATCATTTAAAGAGTTGTCATCATCATTTCAGGTTCCAATGGGTCATTTTACACCTTGTTTGTGCTTCAATTGTACTTGGGTAAGCCTCATTTCTCTCTCCTAGGGTTTTGAAGGTAATTTTTCTTGGATGGTCAAATCATCAACAAACTTGTATCCTGATGCTCATACACCTTCCCCTATCCCTAATATACCTTCTTAAACAATTCTCATCACTCATATCCCTCAAATTCATCATTTTTCCACAAACCCTAGTTTATTGCTACAATTTGACAATTCTCTAGGCTAGGCCTGTGTTTTTCCCTTTTGGACCCCTTCCCCTCACTCAATTTTTGAAATTCCACTTTCTCGTGCTTCCTAACATCCCTCCCTACTTCCCAAAATTTTCTCAAGAATTTAGAAGCCCCTCATCCCCTTCATTTCTGCAAATCCCTTGTTCCACATATCGGGATAGGTTTTCTTCAAACTATGTTTCTAAGCAAGAAAAGATGAATTTGAAAAAAGTGAGAGAGGCTTTTGTCCATCATTTACCCAAGAAGAAAAACATCTTTCATTTTTTACACAGGTTTCATATTTTGGGAGAAATTTTGAAAACATCATTGGCCTCAGGAGGATTGATGCACTTATGGAGTGACCTTGAGAAAATCAGGATTTCACCTAGCTGGGATCTGCAAATGACTTTCTTGATGATTTAAATGATATATAGACAGACAGAGATTTCCAATGAGATATCATGATCTCAATTTGGAGTTGAGGAAGACCTTCAAAAGTTGGTTGCAACAACACTCTGCATTCAGGCAGTCTCATTCTACACATTTTGACTAGTCTTGGGAGAATTGACTTTTGATAGAGAAAATGAGCTCCAAATGGAAAAATTCAAGATGTTTTGGAAATTAGACTCGACAAGATTTCCAACGAGCTATCACACGCCCAATTTGGACACCAGGAAGGCCTTCAAAAATCATCTACAAAAATGTGTTGCGCATCAGGGAGGCACTGCGCATCAGGGAGGCGTTGCGCATCAGAGGGTCGGCACTGCGCATCAGAGAGGCATTGCGCATCAGGCAGTTTTCTCCAGTGTAAATTTACACTGGCACTGCACATCAGAGAGGCACTACGCATTGGGTTCAGTGTGCTACGCATTAGCCAGTAATGCCTCAAAACCCTCAAATTTCACCTCCAATCACTCTCATTATTGCATTTCTCCTCCAAGCAAGTAAACTCTCTTTTGATCTCACATAGGGTTTTTAATGCTTTGATGGTGGTTTTAGCATCCTAAAATACAAAATCCTAATTTGTCTCTAAAACTACCTCATACACTACAAATTATTGTTGTTTATTCCCTATTCCCTAATTTCATTTGCCCAAAGCCGATCTCCTAAACCCCATCCTCCCTAACTCCTTTTCCTTCCTCCTATCTCCCAAACCCTCCCCTTCACATATCAAACCCTATACTCATATACCCCAAACCCTACCATACTCCTAAACTCTATCATTATTCCCAAACCCTATCATTACTCCCAAACCCTACATCATTCATTAACCTTACTTATTCCTCACGTCCCTTTCCAATTCTTGTTCACCCTCACCTGCTTTCCTTTTTAAATCTCTTCATACTCCTCTCAATCATCACAAGGGAAATAGCTATAAAGTATGGAGAGGCATAGTGAGTATGAGTATGAGAGAGAAACCCTTAGTGACAGTTCCATGGAGAGAATTAAGGAGAAAAAAGGAGCATGATAAGCTAAAGATCTTGGCTGAGGCTTCACTATCCCAACAAAGCAATCAATGAGGGACCCATGTGCCAAATTTGGGCAAGTTTTGAGAAATTTTTGTCATTTTCAATTTTTGAAATTTTACAACACAGGAAAGTCGGGTTGATGGCGTTGCGCATTGAATTGGTGCATCCTCTTGACAAATGGCTTGTGGATTTGGATTCAGCATCAAAAAATAAGCAAACCCAGAAAGTTTCATCAATTTTGGAGGAGATCTTGGCCACCAAAAGGGCAAAAAACACTCAAAAAGTGCCCTCTCTGCCACTTTTTGGACACACAAGAACCAGTCTTGGGAGAATTCACTTTTAAGGGGGCAAATGACCTCCAAATCATAAAATTCAAAGTGTTCTAGAAACTAAATAGGTAGAGATTTCCAACAAGCTATCTTGGGCCTAATTTGGTGAAGTGGAAGACCTCCAAAATCAGCCTTGAAGTGGCATTGCGCATCAGGCAAATTTTTTCCAATTTTGCCTAAAAACTCATAATTTCGCCCAGTTTGACTATCAGTTGATTTTTCTTTTCTCCTTGGTAAATTTGTGATGGTAAATGATGTAATATGATATAAATATGATGAAAAATGACTTGAGGGGGTAGATACATTAGTTAGAGGTGGTTTGAGGTTGAATAAATCAATTTCCATAGTTCTAGAGGCATGTTGTTCCTGTTATCACTCATGTTGTTCCCCAAGAGCTATGAGAAAAAGGGAGAGTACGGCTGAGGTAACCACTAACCAATATTTTAGATGCAAATTCTAGCCAATCTGCAGCCAGAGATGGCTCTCTCTTTATGATTTAGCTTTGTTTTGCTATATGTTAGGCTAGTTATGAAGTGCAGGTAGTTGTTTGATTTTTGGATGGTGACATTCCATAGAACAGGACTGCAAAGTATGAGAAGTTCAGACCATTGGGTTAATGGATACAATGAAGGTGAATTTATGGGTATGGTTTCTTTGACAAAAGGAGGAACTACAAAGCAAGATAATTAAACATGGAACAATTTTCAAGCTGGAATTAGGTGAAATGAAGTCAGGGGATGAGAGGCAATTAAGAATCTTTCATCATATTAACAGAGGGAAAGTGGGTAAATATTACCAAGGAGTAGCTAATAATTCCTTAATTATATTCAAAGTGTAAGAACTAGGGAAACAGGAGCAGTTAAGAATTCCTGCCTATGCTAGTCTTGAAGAAAACATGAAGAATGACAGGAATTGAACACAGAGTACAGTTAAGTAAGTTTTGAGCTATTCTTTTTTCCTACAATTTAGAGTATGATATGTAAATGATATATAAAACACAGAAACAGAGAAACAGGAGTTAAAAAGACTTATTGTTCCATGAAATAATTCAAGAATTCTACAACATATTCTTCTGCCATCAATTCCATAACCAGAGAGTTCAGCAGCCAAGCATTCCAGCAATCTTTATTCAGAAGAGTTCTCAAATTTATAGTGCAATTCCAAAATGATATCCACCAACCCCTACTACTTAGATTGGGGAGGTATTTGCATAAAATGTTTACAAAATATCTCCAAGGAGATAATCTCTTGTAATAAATTCTTTCACCTACTCTACAAAAAGAGTAAATGCTCTTGGGAACAGAGAGAAATGAATGCAGAGATAAGAAAATGTTGTGATGGTTGTTTTGTTCGGTGAGATGCATTGATTACTTGCTCAGAAGTTGGCCGATGGATACTTTTGATGAAATTCCGCGCTGCTTACATTGCTTCCTTGGGTGCTTTGATTGCACTTTGATTGACCGCTTAGCGCGATTTCTTATCTGCTCTTTCCTTCACTTTATAACATCTGTAGCTTTCTGGGAAAACAAAGCTTTTATATTTGCCTACAAAATTTCTAGCATACTCTGCCACCACTGGTTATCTGGTAACTGGTGTCTGCGCATTTTTATTAGACTTTCATCTGCATCTGTGTACCTGAAGAAAGTGGGTTGGACTTTGAAAATATGCCTCACTTCATGTTCAATAAAAAACAGATTCTCCAAATTGTCATATAGGCTTTGTCCAGATTGGAGTGTCTTCTCTCTTGCAGAACTTGATGATGCTGTGGCTTGGCTATCCATATATGTATTTAATATGTTTACATAGGCTACATGTGACATTAGTCTATACTCATCAGTTAACAAACTGGGCAGATCCTTTTCCTCCAAAACTCTAAATTTCTGTATGAAAGCATTTATATTCATTTTCATTTCCTGGCATTTCCTTTTCGGATTTTGTATGAAATTCCTGATGGTTAGGACCCTTTTAATTATTAAAATAGTGCTTGTCCTGTCCCTAATATCCAGTTTTTCCAGATCTTCTTTGGTGTGGGTGTTCAAGAAATTTATTAGCCTATTGGCCTATTTAGGCATGTTTCCCAATGAATCCTTGGCATTTTGAATTTCTTCTTGAGCTGAAGCCACCAAATCAATTTGCTCATGAATTATCTATATTGATTTCCACATGTCAGTGATGGATTGGCCAATGTTGGCCCACAAAATGCTCCTAATTTCTGCCATAGGTTTGTCTAATAAGAGGTCCTTTTCCAATTCCTTTACTTTGTTTTCCAATGCTTTCAATTCCCTTGTTTTTTTTTCCACTGTCATTTTAGATTTATCATAATTAATTTCCAACTTGGCCAATTTCTCTTTGGCATCCTTTAATTCAAATACTTGGAGTTTTAAATCCTCCATAGCCTTTATCAATTGCTCAGTAGTCATGGTAGTGCTGCTGCCTGCTACTGTTGTTATTGAAGTGTTTGGTTTTGTTCATGTCGGGACAGTAGGAGGGATTGCTACTGTGACTGTAGAAGGAGGAGTTGTAATTATTGGTGTTGTTTGTGATGGATGAGAGGCCAACTCTCCCTATTTTCCTTGTAGTGCTTCCTCCAATGCCTTCTCAGTTTCTGCCAATCTCTCATTCATTTTCATCAGCAGGTCCATTGCATCTTCCTGTGATTTTTGTTCAACAATCTCTGTAGTTGTGGCATGCATGGTAATGGGCAAGTTGACCTGCTTCCTGAGAGCTGCAATATCATCTTCCTTCTTTTTCATTAATGCTTGGATGCATTTGGGATCCTTGGGATCATGTCCTAGCTTTATTATAATCTCTTCTAAGGACTTAAATCTGTCATCCTTAGCTAAAGAGGAAGCCTTTTCCAACTCCAGTTGGGCAGAAGTATTATTTAAAGAATTCTGCAATTTGTGGGCTAGCGATGCCTTATTTGCCAATGTAGAGTATACCATTTCTCCGACTTGCTTATGTAATTCAATTTGGTCCATTGGCTAGATATCCTTGTCTAATACTTCTAGATTGGTCCTGATGTAATCAGCAACTGACTGTGGCTGCAGCATTTTCGGCTTGAAGTGACTCAGGATCATCTTTCCTTCTTGGATACCATACGCTAACATTAACCTTTGTTGATTTGTGGGTGCCATCTTCAGCAAGTCATTGTAAAGTTGAATCCTTATTGGCTCATTCTTTGCTTTTATTTCAGTGAATGTTCTCTTAAGGTCTGAGCCTTGCTTGCTTGTGACTTGGTAGAAGAAAATTCCACACTATGTTGTCTTCCAATCTACTGCCTCTATGAACTGGCCGATGTTTCTGTGACTGGAGATATGTCCTGGTTGGTTTGTCATTATATCTTGTTCTGAACCTATTACCTCTTTGCCTTTTGCTGACCCTGTGCTGGCTTTTTGTGTGGGCTGCTGAGAAATCCCTGCCAAAGATGAATCACATCCTGTGTGCTGGGGCAACTTGAAGGATACCTATCCAAGAGAGTCTAGGTCAAGTGTCTTTTCAAGCTCTTTCATGGCTTTTTCTAATCTCTCTTCCTCAGTAATCTCTTCTACTAAGGTGCCTTCTACCCATTCTTGTTGGTTGGCATACTGTTGAATTTCGGGGATTTTGTGGTGAACATATGTTGTACGCTTTCTTTTCACTTTCCTATAACTTATGAAATGTTCAGGGTCATATGTTGTCCAATAAAAGCTTTGGTTTAGCATAAGTTTCTCCCCTAAAATGTTATCTGCCTCCTCCCAGGCTTCCCTTTTATTAAAGATAAAAGGGCCGAATTGATTTCTTATCTTGAGTTGTGCCTTTCTCCTAGCACCATAGAAATGAGTCAAATATGAACTAATAAATTTCCTGAAGTATTCTAGGGTAAACAACCTCATAGGTATATACTTTGGTAGCTTGTAGGGGCATAATTCACAGCCGTAAATCCTGATCTTTGTGTGATTCTGGTAAAAATACTAGTCACCTATACTGTAGTCTTTTAAGAGATGCAAAACTTTCTGCACTTCAGCAGAGAGCCTGGGAGGAGGAGTTGTCATCAATAAAGAAGTGGTTGGATGTATGAACAGGTCAATGAACTCACAATATGAATAAGGGGAGTTATGGACTTCATGGAATACTGAGGTCGAGAATGTCACAGACCTCCTTTCTCCTTTGAGGTCCAACCTTCTAAGAGGAATTTGAAAACTATCGGGTTGATTGTATAGCAACAAATGATATATGTATGATGTGTATTTGAACACCCTTTCTCTGTCCAGGCTCATGAATTGCTCACGGATTTTATTAGCTATGAAGGTGGCATAATCAGATTGGACAACAGGGTGTTGTCCAGGGATAAATATGGACATCAAAACTAAGATAGTCTCATGAATATACTCACTGGTTTTAAACCCCAAGATATAGGAAATCATGTCAGTAATGAATGTTCCAGCTTCATTGAACTAGACCTGATTAAAAGGAGGTGGCTTCCTGGGCTGGCGATCGAGTTTCATGAATAATTGGGCTATTCTGGTTATTTCTGAACTGGGCAGTTTGGCACCTTGATCCAGCGAGAATCCCATGGAGAGAAGGGCCAGAGGCTGAGCTGGCTGAAAGTTTAGCATCTCATTTATGGATTGAGGGGTAATATAGATGAGGACAGTCCTAGATGGAGCCATAACTGCTCTTTTAGTGGGGTCATAATTGGCACAACACAAGTGAATGAAATCAGGAAGCACATTTACTGAAGGGAGGTAGTAGATGGGCATGTTAGACTCCCAAATTCCAAAGACATCAGTATTGCTTCGGTAGCTATTCCTAATTTCACAAAAAGCTTGAAGGTGAGGCTTGTCACCCATCATATCCTTAATTTGGAAATCCTTGTCAGCAAGGGGCATCCATTCCAATTCTTTGTGTGGTGCATTCAAGGGGGCAACATTGAGGGCCACTAGAGCCTCCATTATACAATCTTTGGTGATTTTTCAATCTAAAATTTGGACTTTATGTCAAACAGTAGGTAAAATGATAGTTTCGGTCTTTTCTATGGAAATTGCAGGCGAAAACGAGCTCAAACTCAGCTTATCGGGTGAATTTGTAGAGGGAAACAGAGTTTAAGGGATTTCTTTGGAGAAAATGGGTAAAACAGTGGCTATGATGCAGAGGTTCAATGGCAGCAACATGATTTCAATTCAAAATTTGGTTCTCAGGCAATTTTGCAGAGAAAGCTGGAAAACCAGGGTTTATGAGCAGGATTTGGGTAAATACCTATTCAATGGATGCCTTGTGCAAAATGTAAGTGGGAGACTGAGCTAAGGGACCGCGCTGTGAAGTCAATTTCTCTGGGTGGTGGACTGTACAATAGAAATTCCGTTTTGAATGTAAAAAACCTTGCAAAGGTTCCATATTCTCAAAAAATAAAAAAATTTAAAAAATGAAAAGACAGTATGCTTTAAAAGAAAAATCAAACGACAAAAAGAATGAATTGGTCAAAAGAATGAAAATGAACCCCAAAGAAAAGAGCAGGAAAGTGTGCTAGTCAAAATGCCACTACTATCCTAATTTTGCAAAGAAGCCCAAATTGTGCAATCAGTGACTTCTGCCACACCTGATGGGTGGCCCAAAAGCTTAATCTTCGCCTCTCCATGTTTAAATTTCTTGTTTTAGAAATAGAGAATAAGGTTTGTTCAAACAGTTTAAGCTTGGCAGATCAGTAGTTAGGTAGAGAAGCAAGGGTGCTCAACAGTGAAATCTGAGCCCTTGGAAGAGATAAGGGTAGACTTAGATAGGAGGACAGCTAAAAGAAAACAAGAGAGAACGGGTTTTCTAGTTCAAATGCACCCAAGCAGAAAGGAAGAAAAAATGTTAGGTGTATTAGGCTGGGTAGGCAATTTTGATGTTGCAGAAGCAAGTTTATGAGCAGTTTTGTCTTTCAATATGATCTATCTCATGGATATCACAAGTACTATGGCAAAGTGGCTGCAGAACAATGGAAGCATGACTAATTTCCCCTTTTATTTCCCCAAGAACAGTTACTGACATCCCCTCAAGGACATTGAGATCTGCTCAGTGCTCCTAGCTTACTTGATTTTATGAGAAATGCTAAGTAAAACTTTGTGTTTACCTGGGCAAAGGAAGCCACATTTCTTGTATAAAAATATTTTTCATCCATTCTACTAAGTTTTCCAAATCCATAACTTTGAGACCTTTCACTACCCTAAGCCTAAGTTTCACCTTTTACTTAGTGCTTTGTTTCAAAACATCTTTCATATTAACATCCTAACTATATTATATAACTCCTATATAAAGTTTTCCCTCCCATACTATATAAAACTTATATAAAAACCCCAAAATTTATAATATCCCACCCTGGGCTTATTAAAGCCATATGCTAATGTTTTAGGGGCTCCAAGGTTTACCCGAAACCCTGTGGACAACCCTTCCCTGTGCACGCATACAACACTAGGTTTTATTCAACATCTGGTTGAATAAATAGCCATAACTGCCTAAACCCAAATGTTGAATACATTTCAAAACCCCGCAAAAACATTACAAACTGTTAAATATTATGGTGGGCCACCACACCATATGCCTCTGCCAACTCCACCCTCTGTCAATCGTCTGATCCGGGCTTTCCCATCGGGTGATCCACATCAATATCAGAACTCCTCCGATGACCAAACGATAACCTCCGGGAAAATGACAGTTTCACCATTGTACAAAAAACACGTGTCGCCACCTTGTTTTATCACGTCCGCTCCACCCAAAACTGTCGTTATGCAAAAAGCGGTGCAATAATACAATATACTGCCCCCGCTTCCTGCCACTGACGTCGTCGCCCATGTTAGCATCCACATTGGCTCCCACCTCATCGCTGTACCACCTACTGTATCTGCCACATCACCGCCAAGTCAGCTTTCGTACCTTGTTACGCGACAAAGATTACGTAATGCTGACGTCACCCGACCAAAGCGCGCCAAAAACCTGCCAAAATGAAATTTTCATTAAAAATGTGTAAAATATCATTTTTTGGTCATTTTGATTTGTTTCTTTTGCACGACCTTTGCACGGTTTTTTACATTCAAAACGGAATTTCTATTGTACAGTCCACCACCCAGAGAAATTGACTTCACAGCGCGGTCCCTTAGC
>Ga0115851_101419_pt1 | contig 12644 bp, 6 predicted proteins | sample InSIn2gowninarea_FD_83865 | JGI IMG/M metagenome (GOLD analysis project Ga0115851, IMG submission 83865)
AAAGTGGTAAGTCATGCTCTAATGAGGGTTGGGCAGGAGGGTATAGGACTAGCTGCTTGGACATAGGACCATTTTTGATGGTCATGTTTCCTGCACGACAGCTTATGTAAGCATCTGCAGTGGCTAACCAAGGCCTTCCCAAAATAAGAGGATATCCAGTGAGCTTTGCCTTTGGTTGCAGCACCAAGAAATCTGCAGGGTATTCCCAAGAGTCAACAGAGACCAAGACATCCTCCACAATCCCTTCGGGAGTCACGGTGGAGCGATCTGCTAGTTGTAGGACTGTCGAGGTATTCCTCAAGGAACCCTGAAGGTTGAGTTTGAGCATGGTATCCCTGGTCATCACATTAATGGCAGCCCCCAGATCAATCAAGGTGTGAGGTATGATGGTGCCATTGATGTGGACATCTACTACAGGACTCCCAGGATCTAGGTACTTTGGGCAGATGACTTGTGCCAACATAAGGTCAAACAGTTGTCCTATGACATTGATGGTTGAAGCATCCCTCTTTCGCCTGCCTGGGTGTCTGAAACACTTTTCCTTAACCAGTTTGTTGTATATTGGCACATCCTTGATGGCTTGGAGAAGTGGTATTTTCACACACAGCTGCATGAGCTCTCCCAGAAGCTCATCCTCCTCTAGGTTGGGTTGTGTGGTGGCTGTTAGTCTCTCAGGAAAGGGTGGAATAGCCTTTGGTTCACTTTCCTGTTTGTCTTCCTCGTCCTCTGGGGGAGGAGGTTGGCGATCCGGAAGAGTCTTTCTAGATCGAAGATTGATCTCCTGGATCTCCACAGCATAGGTAGGGCATGATGTTTCCCCAGTATATACCTACTGGGCCTGTCTGTTGTTGGGGTTTGGGTTCGGTTGAGCAGGCATTTGAGGTTGCCTTGGAGGAGCAGGAGGTAATGGTTGAGGTTGAACTGGTGGTGGAGGCAAACTGGCGGGAGGAGTGTTGTACTGGGGCCTCCACCCCGACTGAGGTGCATTCCATTGAGGCTGTGGCTGGGCATGTGAGTGATACGAATGAGTAGTGGGTTGAGTATGGTACTGAGGTGGGTAAGACCATGGAGGAGGCATAGACCAGGAAGGATGAGCAGGGGGACCCCAGGAAGGCATAGGAGTAGATTGGTTGGGGCTGTAATAAGCTTGGGGTGCCCCTTGCATCCCCTGCTGGTAAGGTCTAGGTCCTTGTGGCCTCCTTTGGTTGAGGAAATAGAGAGGTTCGGTGGGGGCTTCTGTCCCTTGATACATGGCTTTAAGCCCAGGTAAGGTTGGACATTGGTTTGTGGGGTGGTCCTCCTCACAAACAAAACATACTTCAACCGAATGTAATGGGCATTCGTTCTTAGGGTGTTTCCTTGTGCACCTAGGGTAGAAGATAGCCAAGGCCCTCTCAGCTTCTTCTTTCTTCTGCTGGATCCTGAATGTGTCAAGTTGCATGGCAATGGTCTGTCTCACCTCACTCTTGAGATCTTCTAATTGATTTGCAAACTCATGTTTGGAGAAAGGAATACCAGCTGAGAAGAGGTTTCCCCTACCTCTTTTCCGGGCTGCCCTAGAGTGGTTTCTAAATACGGTCTTTATATCCTCATAAGGCAGTTGGTAAATATCTCCTCCAGCTAACATGTGAAGGGTATCTAAGAGGTCTTCAGGGACTCCTCGGAGCAGGACCAACTTGAGGGATTTAGGGTCAAGTGTGCACCTAGCCCGTTTATAACTAAGTTGGAACCTTTCCTCGTAATCCTCTAAGGACTCATCATTTCCCATGGTCATCCAAAAGATTTCTCCCTTGGTTTCCTTGGACCTACAGTAGTCCCGGTATTTAGTGTTGAAAGCTTGCTGCATCTGAGCCCAAGTGGTGATATTGTTCCTAGGTAAGCCCATGAACCAGCGTAATGCTGCATCCTTAAGGGTTGAAGGGAAGAGTTTCAGCTTCTGCTCATCTTCAGTATAGTCATAGGTTCGACACAGGACAGTAAACTCAAACAGGATGGTATCAGGATCTTCAGTAATCAGCCCATGGAAGTGAGGTAAAGCGGAGGGGCTAATATTATTCATTTTCATGTCTCCATTGGTCTCTCGGATGGGGAAGGCACCTTCTATTCTCTCATCTTCTTCCCTATTGTCAGCCATAGCTTCAGGTGGAATGGTCTCTAACTCTTCTTCTGCTATAGGATCTTCGTATATCTCAGGAGGTTCGCCTATAGGTTCTTCAGGATCACTGTCACCAAAGAAGAGAGAAGGGTGGCTCAGTGATGTGGTGGGGGTGTTGGGTAAGAATTTGCCTGTTTTATCACGGTTCCTACGAGACATGAAATGGAAAGACTTTTTTGATTGCTTTTGTTTTTTTTCTGGTACCTGCAAAACTGAAACAGATTGATCTACAACTAACTATTTTGCTGAAAGGAAAATGTAGAATTGAAATGAAAGCAAGAAAGAACTAATCTACTTTGCTCAAATGAAATTGCAGAATTGAAATGCTAATCTACGTTTGCAAAATTGAAATGCTAATCTACGTTTGCAAAAATGAAATTGCGGAATTGAAATGTTAATCTATGTAAGCAGGAAATGTCTATGCTACTTTTGCAGAATGGAAATGAAACAAACTACTTAGCAGAATGAGAGAGTAGGAAAATAGAAGAAAAGCAACAATTACTAATACTCTGACGCTTCCCCGGAAACGGCGCCAAAAAGATGGTGGGCTCCAGTATTGTAGCAATAATGCTACAACTCCTGGAGCTTCCTTCTCTAATTTTATCAACCCGGTAGTTCGTAACAAACTTGGAAGCGACGGTGCTGTATGCACAAGTACTAGCTCTTGTCCAGCTGTCACTTGGTCAGCTGGCACAAGTCCGCTAGGGCTCAAGCCAACTTCTATATGTTCTCAGAAGAAGCTTTTTAAGTGATGAACGAAAGCTATCTCAAAGGAAATTAAACTACTTTGCAAGAATGAACTGAAAGCCAACAAAACATGGAAACCCTAGTAAACCCTAATTCTACCAGCTTAATCCTTATGATGTAATGGTGGGAATGCAACTTCTAAAAGTGATGCCATTACTTCTATTGAGATGAGATGCATGTGTCTAAACTACTTTCATCTGAAGAGAACATGTTTTTGTATTTTTGCTCAAGTTGTTGGAGTTATTATGACTGTGCAGGGGTAGATCAAGGGGAGGAAGGCTTGGAAAAGGTCAGGAGGACTCTGAGAGGGGCTAAGGGATCCCTAACATCATTCCACAGAAGTTCACAAAGCTCAGATGCCTGGCAACCGTGTTTGCAAGCTTCTACAGGATGTCTGCAGGGGGTTCTACAGGAAGTTCAGGATTTCTACAGGAAGTCCCGTAATTTCTACAGGATGTTCTGCAATCGGAGTTTTGGGTGATGGATGAGTGAATGAGCTGTATGGGTGGATAGGGAGGTAGGAGGGGAGCTTGTGATGGCTTATGGATAGAGAGATGAGATGGAGAGGGGGTGTGTAAAGCTGGTTGGTCTAGAGGAGGGTAGAGGCAATGGAAGGCCGAAAAGATAAAACAACGTGGATAATAGAAGAGTTGGGAGGCAAATGATCTTAACTGGGAGATGGGCAGATGGCCTAGGCACGGCTTAGAAGGATATGGAAACGATGGAGTGGTGCTGTGCAGTGTAAATGAAACAAATCACCCCTGTCTTGTGTATAACCGAAATGTCATCAACCTACTCTAACTGTTTTATTAGAAACCAAAGAACAACAATGTCGTTTTTAAGGGAAAATCGTGCATGGTGCTGAAACAAAGAGTTATTGCTCAAGATCTAAATGCATGGACACTTCTACAAACGGAAATATTACGTTAAAGCTTGCATGAACATGTAAAACTGTGTTTTTGGTAGTTGGCACGGTCTGCACTCCCAGTCCCCAAACAGAGGTGAAAGTGAGTGTGCATTCAACCCTTTTTGGAACTCAGATTAACTTCAATCTCCCTACTCTAATCTAAACTACTGAAGCAACTTTGTTCATAACACTAACCTATGTAACCACACCAAGAAATTCGAATCAGTAAACTGTGTTTCCAAGTGCATGTAAAGGAAAAGAAATATAATGCTGAAAGAAAGAAAGGTAACAATACAAAGGAAGGAAGCCTTAGGCTCTCAGGTTGGGCCCAACCTTGAGAGCTTAAGCTCCTTTAAGAACTCAGAGCTGCCTCAAATCTGCCTGCTTATTCATTAAAAGATAATAGTCAAAAGTCTTATAACATGCCAAAAATGGCTTACAAAGAGCAAAACAGGGCTATAGCTTGTAATTCAGAATCTGCAACAAAGTTTCAAAAGTCTCTTTTCGAAGGCTAGAGCCTCAACATTTATACATTATGAGGGCCAAGCTGGCCTCCTAAATTAGTGGGGCTTGGCTGACCAACTAAAAGTAAACTGCTGTTCCCTTAGAATCCGTTGGCTGCCTTCTAGCTCGGTGGTGATAGCTGTTGGAGCTCGGAGTTGTGGGTGGAGATCACGAGGAAGGCCATTCAATGCCGTGGACAACCTTCCTACAAAACCTCAATGCCACCTTGGCTGTCTCCTAGCCTTCATCTGTGTGGTTTTGCTCCATTTAATGTCAAAAAACCTGAAATAAACATGTATTAGCCACCTAGGAATAGTGACTGCCCTTCATTCGTACAAATAACATAAATATACTAAAAAATGATGCATAAGTCATGAAAAATGAAGGGTTGAGCAAGGGTAGTGAGGCCAAATGAGCCCAAAATGTTACCAAATTTGGGGCTCATCATCACCCCCCAGCTAAAATATTTGCTCATCCTTGAGCAACTAATCCAGCTCCTCATCCTTCATTGCCTTTACTGCCACCCTTACATCCCAAGCCTCTGTAGTAGTGTCCTCCTTGCTGATATGGAACCCAGCCTTTCTGTTCACTTCTTCCCACTGTTCATTATCATCTTTCTCTGTGCTGCCTTCCATCAATCCTAGCAGCAGTGGTGGGCTTAGCTTGAGGCCAATCCAGCTGGCCTGGAGGTTTTGCATGGATTTCTTATAGAGGGCCACCCGTACTAGAGCTTCCCTCATCCGAGTTGGGGTATGATACTCTCTGATTTTCAGACTATGGGCCAATGTATTCCATCGGCGGGTGCAAGCTTGGACAGAGTTGTCTCCTAACAGTCTCTCCATGTCCTCAAAATGCGCTATGGCCTGGGCCTGCTGATCCATATATCTCAATGAAGCTTGAAGGTCGGTGGACAAGTGTTGGTGTGCCGAGATTAGTGCAACTGGATCCCCTGGTTCTGCTCTAATTAGCAATGGCTCATTCAGCTCTCGGTTCATGACCGCTTTGGCTTCTGCTGCTCTTTTGTCCTCATGGTTCAACCATGAGGCAAATGCCATTAATTGCATATCTCCTAAGGCCGTATTGGGATCCCATGAAATTACATTAGGCAGGGCCAAATTATGGAGGTAGAACTCTGCTAATTTGGCCTTATCCTCTGATGAGCTGGTACTGCATAATTCAGTGAATTGCTGCGGGTCTTGGAGCTGAGAGATACCCCTTTGCGCCAAGGTATTGATTTGAAATTGCAGCCATTGGTCTTTCAGGTACAGGCCATAGGATTTGGCCGGCTGTCTGCATTGTATAGCATCCATGGCCCAACTGGCCATGCAGGCCAATTGTGCCTCTTTCTGCTGCAGCTGTTGTCTGAGAGTTTGCACCTCAATTTGTGCTTGCTGTTCTACTTCCTGTAGATGCAAGGTTGGCTCCCCAAGACCGGTTTGCAGTTCCTTTTTGCCTTGCTGTTCTGCTGTGCTGTCCCCTGAGGGTGTGCCTGTTCCTCTCCTCAGCTCTTGTAGCTGCAGTCTAAGTTTTTCGTTTTCTTCCTGTAGGAACACCCGCTGGTAATTTGCCACGTGTTTAGCCATAGCCAATTCCTTTCTAGCCTCCTTGAGTTGTTCCTCCAAGGGGCCTATGTCTGCCACACCTTTTGATTTGGCTATTTTCATCCACGTGTGGGTTCGTACTCGCTCTTCCTCCAATGCAAAGAACAATGGCACAGTGAATTTCTGAGGTATAATTTTGCCAGCCTCTAAGAAGTTATAATATGAACTCAGACTTGGTTGAGGGCTAGGCTCTGGAATATGCTCTTTCTCTACTTATTTTGGTGGCTCTACTTCGCCCTCCCTCGGTGGTGATGAGGGTGCTTCTCCTTCCATCCTCTCGGTCTCCTTAAGCCGGGCTAAGGTTTCCTGTAGAGCATCCTCAACATCCTGTAGCCGGGCTTTTGAGGCCAACTGGTCCAACCTATCCTTCCAAGTAGTTTTCTTCGGGCTCCCCCTCTCATAGGTGACTGATATCTTTGAGGGGGACCTCTCCTTGGGCGAAGTAGGGGCATCCTCTATAGTGATTGGGTTGCTGGATGGAGGCTGTGGCTTGCCCGTTTTTATTCTCACACTTCTCCTAGCTTTGAAATATAGAGGGGTCTCCCTCTTTCTCTTCTCCTTTGGCTTAGGAGGTGTACTGAGGGCGGCCAACACGGCTGCTGCCTCCCTTGCAAGAATGTCAGCTTTCTTCTCCTTGGGTTTCGCTTTCTCAGGGCTTCCTGTAGAAGACCCTTTTTCAGTTGATTTCTGGCTTCCTGTAGAAGCCGGTTTTGGTGTTCCTGTAGAAACAGGTGGCACTGCTTTAGTTTGTTTTGCTGAATGTGTTTTACTTTTTGACTTGGTTGTGGCTGTTGTCGAGGTGCCTTTGCTGACGTGGACTTGCTCAGCCTTGTCCACTTTGCTTTGTAATCTTTTCTCTCTGGCCGTCAACATGGGTGTGTCATCCTTCTCTTTGGTACCCTTTTTCTCTTGTTTCTTCTTTTGCTCTTTCTTCTGCTCCATGGTCGTGGTCTTCTGGCCTTTTTCTTTATTCCCTGCGGGCACTGACTCCTTCTCCTCACTGCTGGATGAACCGAGCTCTTCGGTCAACATCTTTATATCACCATCCTTGGTCAAATTTCTAAAGGTTTCCCATGAGAGAGGAACCTTGTATGTGTGGAGCGCATCCTCCACGAGGAGTTTAATGAGTCCATGGTGGGCTACCTGGTCTGGTGTGCCTTCTTTCAACTTGGTGGCACATTCAATCATAGACTGTAGTAGAAAGTAGGGGATACTTAGTTTGTTTTCTACAGGTAGGTCCATCTGATGCCTTAATTCCGTGAGTAACCGAAAATGGTACCCATATACAATGCTAAACCGACCTTCGTAGGTGATGTACTTCATAATCTGGAGGCTAACTTCACTCCAAAGTGGCAGTAAGCTGGTTCTACGAACCCCGTTTTTATCTTCTGAGAATTCCTCCTCTGGGGGGGAAGAATTCCTTCTTAGCCTTCTGGCCCAATTTCCTCTCTTCTTTATCCCATGGTAATCCCATTGGGAGCTCAGTAACCCGGCTGATGAATTGTGGGGTGAGTCTGAGACTCAAACCCCTGAAGTTGACGGTGGCCAATGTTTTGGATTTCGGCTTCAGAGCTTGCAAGAACTCCCTTGCCACCTCATCGTCATAGCCCTGCAATTTGTCGCAGAATGACATCCATTGCGCTTGCGTGAACAGCTCCACCACCTCAAGATTCTCTCTTAGCTTTGTTGAGTCGGTTGGTTCCCTTCTGATGAACCCACCCGGCATGGTGAAAAACTGCTGCGTTAGCTGGAGGTGGCGAGTGCGGAAGAAAATTGGCCTACTGGGACAGAGCGTAGAATTACGCCTCTGCCACACATACAATTCACGAAAACTTATCTCCCGGTGAGCCTTAACACGGCTTAATTATAACTCACATCCTGTAGGACGACAATTCATGCAAACGGAAGACAATACTTGCAATTTTTTTACGACCAGACTGTAGAACGTCGACTCTGCCACCCTCGAAACCAATTGCATGGAAGGTTCAGGCTTACCTTTTTAATCTGCCACCTTTTGACGTGAGGAACCCAATTTCCTGTAGAAGCAGCACACGAATTCTGGAGGATACTGCAGTGGGTCTGTGCCTTCTGTGCTGCTATCAGACGTTCGAACGGCTGAAGACTTGGAGTGTCGAGCTTCAGAGGAATCCGGATGCTCACTCGACTTTCAAACGGCGGATGATAAATGCGTGGGGTGGCAATCTAGCCGATAGATTTGAATCCGGCGGAATCCGTGGCGCGGGGGTGAGCTGTCCCTACCGGACCGTTGGACGACGTCACTCAATCATTCTTCTGCAAGTTCCCTTACTGCCGCATCATTCCCCGCAGATCCGCCGCCGTCATTTCTGTTAAAATGCGCTTCTCCCCGACTGGATGGCTCTCACATGTCCACTACCCGTTCCTTTTGCCACGACCACCTTTTACACATCCGACTAGACCATCTGACTGGTCGACGTGGCCAGTCGAATGGCCATATGACTGCTCAACCCATTCACTTCACACTTTGCAAACATTTCAAAGTAATATCCATGTAATTCGACGAAAGAAAGGGCGAGGCACTTACCTGTGCGGCCGCGACATGATTTTTCAAGCTCTTGGACGACGATGACTAAATTTGCTTGCTGCTGCTGGATTGCACAGGTCCGGATTTGCTTGCTGCTGCTGATGATGAAGCGTATGACTCCGCTGCATGCGCCCACTTTGTTATTGCATGTTGCAGGCGATCGAATGGTGTACACTCTAGTTGGCTAAATTGCTACGGGATTCCTGTAGGATGTCCTGTAGCAGTTTGTCCTCCTTGGGTGCATGCTGAATGATGAAGACAGTGGCATCACGATCACGCTCGCAGGGCCCTTGCATAGCTGGGTTGAGTATTGCATGGCATCTCAGCGTCTTCTTTCATTTTAGAATTGCTTCCTCTTGATAATTCACTGATCTGCTTTGATTGTGCAGGTATCTTCATTGCATGTCGACAGGGGTGGTAGAAGGAGGTGACAGCAGTGTGTGAGGGAGAAAATAGTAGCTTGCATGCGTCCATACCGGACCTTGGTCGTTAGATCTCCTCATACAATTAGTTCTGGGCCGTCCAAAACTTCTACAGGAAGTTTCCTGTAGAAATACAGAACTTCCTGTAGAAAGTCTGTAACTTCCTGTAGAAAGTCTATAACTTCCTGTAGAAGACTAAGCTGTGATGAAATCGTGCCCATACCTTGGAGAAGATGAGTGTTCTCGGAGGAGGTGCTGGTAGGGTCTCCTGGCAGCATGATATGGACCCTTGTCTTCAAGTTGAGGGACCTCTTCTTCCTTCATAAACCTGCAACTTGCATGCATTACCACATTGTGAACTAGCTGTCCCAATGCTTACTTTTTCTTCTCTGTTTTTCACTTGTTTGATTGTTTGCTTTGTTTCGTTTTTCGGATATATATATATATTATTTTTTGTAATTTTATTATCTTATTTTGTTGGTTCATTACTTTATTATTCTCTTAATTTTATTTATTTTTATGTTTTTTAATTGGTTTGTTGTGTAAAACAAAAATTGTTTTTTATTTAGTTTCATGTTTTTCAGGGTTTTATTTCTCTTTTGTTTTATGTTTTATTTCTTTCATTTATTTAACTGGTTTGGATTAGTCTTAGGTTTTCACTATTTTCTATCTTTCTTTCTATTATTAATTTGCTAAGTTTCATAGATCATTTTGCATATGCATCTTTTTCTTTATATGTCTCTATGACGAATTGTATATCACAAGTCCAAAATGTCAACAAAATGTTTTTGAACATAGTGATTCCAGAAGTTTTCACTAACATACTATGAAAGCCTAAAAGAATAGACTAAAAATAACTGCTAATAAACAAGTTATACCATTTTATTGTTACTAAAAAAACATCAATACTATATTGCAATTATTTTAAGTAATAAGTTTTTAAAAGAGTAACTAGAGATATCAATATCTACATCATATAAAAATATGTTATATTATGGTAGTAATGTCTTAACTTCAAATGTCTCTCAAGACTTATGACTAGGTTCAATTGTAATAGGGAATATTAAAATAAAGCTAAAAAAATTAAGCCTGCACATTTTAATATTCCAAAATGAACTGTAAAAATCACACTCTAGTAAAACAAATTTTAGTGAAAACTCCTCACTTTCCAGTTGTTTAGTTTATGATAGTGTTAGATATTATCATTGAAGCCTCAAGTAGTAAACCAATAAGCAATGAGTGAAAATGATGGTTGAGCATTGAACAAAGGCACATAATTTTAAATCTATAATATATTTACTAAAAAAAAATATTAATATATAGTAAATTCTAAATTGTATTAATATAGCAAAGCTTATTGAAATGGGTTTATAAATGGTGTTGGAAACAATGTTAATACTGAGAGGGGGGGTGAATCAATATTAAGGCTAATTTAAATCTTTATGTCAATTTTCATACAACATTCAAACTCGGTGTTCTCTAAGTGAGCAACCTTTAACAAATCATAGCAGCATCCATATGAATCAACACAAGCACACATCATGAGCAAAAAACACATGAGACACAAAGGTTTAACGTGGAAACCCTTCTAGAAGAAAAGCCACCAAAGCTTGTTTGTTATTTGATGTAAATATGAGCTCCTACTCTATTACAGCAATTTGATTGTGAGCCACCACTCACAAGAAGCACCAACTCGCTTTGATTGTTTGCTAGCACCCACTAGCAGGAAGCACCAGCTCCCTTTGATTGTTTGCTAGCACCCACTAGTAAGAAGCACCAACTCCCTTTGACTGTTTGCTAGCACCCACTAGCAGGAAGCACCAACTCCCTTGTTTTGCCAAGACCCCTGATCAACTTACCAAAAACACCAACTTCATGGATTTGTTGCAAGCACCAACTTGCAACTCCTTGGATTTCTGCAAGCACCAACTTGCAGGGGGAACCAACCCCCAATATTTCTTCAAATACCCACAAAGATGGAAGCACCAACTCCCTGTATGTAGGCTCCAACCGACACTCAATAAGGATATATCTTCTCTTTATAGTTGGCAGCCACTCTAGTTAATTTTAGCTCTTTGTTCTCCTTTGCCCTTGGCCCTTTGTTCTACTCAACAACCTTCATTCATAATCAACAACATACTCTCTTTGTCCATACTGCAGCAACGCTCTTTTCTCGCCCCTCATACATTATGCACATAGCATCTCTCGACCCTCTGCTCTTAGCAACATACACTCAACTCTCATCCCCTTATATTTCATAGGTTCTCTTAGTGTCTCACAGCAACATAGGAACACTCTTGACCTCTCTCTGTAGCATCGTCACTCTTGGCCTCTTTTTGCAACATTGGCACTCTTATCCTCTCTCCTTAGAAGCGCTCATGCACAGAGCTCTCCCCTCAACTCCCTCAACTATGTTGCATTCCCCCCATAATTGCACAACTGCAATCCTCGGTTTTTTCCTTTGTTGCACAAGGTTCAATGTAATCTCTATTAGCCATCACTTTTCCACCCACGTTGCCCGAGAGCGTACTTGAACGCATGGTTGTCCATGGTGTTGTTGCATCAAGTTGCCTAAACACTCAAGTTATATTAAGCATAATAATGGACACCTGTGTGATTCTCCATACTGAGAATTAAGTCTCAGTCAACCTGCACACTCAAGGAGTACTACTCATGAATTCCATCTACATAAATAAGATGGTTCTCCATTCGTTCTTAATTGACCACAAAGCTCAGATTGTACTTCAGGCATGGCTCTCCCGGACTGTGATCAAAGCTTCTGCACTTAGTCATCTTTTCCATTTAATTTCTTTAGTGTGCAAGGAAGATCATAGGTGGATTGTTTCCATTCAAGACATTCTCCATTAATTCATTATGCACAATTGTGGTTCATGTTGCCTTGACTCAATATTTCTTGACAATCGTCGTTTCCACCAGCCTTCAAAGATATAGTTGCCGACATTTTTCATGCTCAGTGGCATTGTGCTCATAAATAGTTTTTGTGTCGTTTATTACCTGCATGACCCAACTATGGTGAATAGCCACTTTGGTGTATCTGCCAAATATGGCACATAGTCTCCAAGAGTTGTCGAATCGTTTCGTCCATTAAACATATGTCCTTAACGCTTTTTCCTACATCCCAAGGCTCGCAGTATTTCTTATTGAAAATGGTTTGTAGGCTCATGGTCACAAAAACACATGAAAACCACTGCAAAACCAAGTCCTAGGTGCACCTTCCGTCATTTGACAGAACAGTCAAATGGAGGAAAATATTCTATCTCTCGGCTCTCTTACTTGCCATAAAATCCCAACGGTTTATCCTTTTGACTCTGCATTGTTGGTCATAACTGTTGCAAGTTCCCTCGTTTCGGTGCTAAGCTCGTAGCCATCAAACTCGACTATTTTTTTTTGGATCCTTTTAAAACCATTGGGGTCCTACTAGTGGGCTTAGTTGTCTCGGGACCCTCTCGCTCTAACAAGAGCCAATAGCATTGTATCCGGGCTCAGTCAACTCTCACACCACCACGAATGCTCGATGCCCAGTCTGCCTGTCGCATCCTTATTGCCCTTCTTTTCAACCTTCTAGGCTCTGACCAACGAGATGACGCCAAGCTAATGTCCTCAGTGCCACATTGCACCTCTAGAGTGGTGACATGTGTGATGAGCCCCAAATTTGGTAACATTTTGGGCTCATTTGGCCTCACTACCCTTGCTCAACCCTTCATTTTTCATGACTTATGCATTC
>Ga0115851_101420_pt1 | contig 12641 bp, 14 predicted proteins | sample InSIn2gowninarea_FD_83865 | JGI IMG/M metagenome (GOLD analysis project Ga0115851, IMG submission 83865)
TCCTAGAATTACCACATGGATCCATAATAGACATTGAGGCATTGGATGATGCATTCCTAAAACAATGGGGAGATAGAAAAGACTTGCTTTATTACCATACAGAGTTTGGAAACCTAAAGAGGGAGATATGAGGGCGGAATGAATGAGGGCCCTTGGATCTCATATGGTCAGATCCGACGATGATCAGGGGTGGAAGATGCGTCGGGGTTTAACGGCCGGGAAAAATGGTTTGAGCGGTGGGCGGTATTCCCTGCACCACTTATGGGAGGGAAGTGGTAAACGTACACGGCCGCGCGATCCCATTCATCGGGCGACACGTGGTAGATGGAACAGGCGGAAAACCGCTTTCCCCGCGGGTTAATGCGCGGGTAGTTCGTGCGATTGGGAGGAGCGATTGTCGTCCGATTGTGGCTGAGTTGATTAGATGGCACAAGTTTAATGCACATGTTTTGTGTGATGGATGTGACAGGGACAGGAGCGGGCTAGGGACTTTGTAAAAGCGCATGGTTATGAGGACATAGTCATATGGCAATTTAAACTCCATGCTCGGGGCTAAGGGCGAAAGTTCTTATATGCGATTTTAAACAAAGGACCCCGAAAAATAAGGAGAGTTTCTTGGGGTGATAACATTAATTGGCGCAGTTTCCGAGGAGAGGAGATTGAAACTCAGCTTACCTAGGAGACGACATAGTTCCATATTTTGATGATAGATAAAGTCTGGGCACATTTCTAGTTGTAATCATCTATCTGGCGACTCCACTGGAGGAAGGCCAACCTTTGGCGACTCCACATCATAGTCATGGCTCAGTTCGTGAGACACTCGAAGAAATCCTCAGAAATCACTAGCTGTTCCAGCGCCTGACCCTGAGAAGATTATTAAACTGAAGAAAATATCGCAGAAAGGAGCATCAGGATCAGGTAAGCCTAAGAAATCTTATTTGTCTCTGCATGAGAAGTTTTTAGTTGAGGATACACAATTTGAAGATATAAAGCCTAGTGTTTCTAGTGAAGAAACACCTGCAGAGATTCATAAAGCTCCTTGTCCATTTAGTTCCCCTTTGAATCTCAGTCCAAAGAAAGCTTCCCATACAGTCCAGAACATCCCGTTGTCTTTATCATCCATTACATTGCTTCAAACTACTCAATCTGCCAATGTCCTTCCACATACCCCAGTCATGGCAGGACAGCAAGCACCTACAAAGATGGAAAGAATTATGGCTGCTAGGTATGGACCCCTTGTCTTGCTTGTTCCTTTGAATGCCATGCCTGCAGGAGAATATCAGAAATACATGCCTACATTCACTGGTACAGAGGGAGTAACTACTGAAGAGCACCTTGAGTCTTTTTATAGCTATGCAGATAACCTAAATATCAATGAAGATGATGTATGGATGAGAGTTTTTGTCCAAAGCCTTGATGGTGAGGCTAGGAAGTGGTTCCGAGAATTACCACATGGATCCATAATAGACATTGAGGCATTGGATGATGCATTCCTAAAACAATGGGGAGATAGAAAAGACTTGCTTTATTACCATACAGAGTTTGGAAACCTAAAGAGGGAGAAAGGGGAGTCTTTTCCTAATTTTAATAAAATATTTAACCGCATATATAGTAAGATACCAGCTGAAGTAAAATCTACCCCCACCTCTGCCAAACTCACTTATGCCAATGCTTTTGACTCTGATTTCTACCTACTTTTGAGAGAAAGAAGATGTGCCACTCTAGTTGATATGCAGGATGCAACATTGGAGGTGGAATCAAATATTATGGCTGCAGAAAAGCTTAGAACACATGCTAATAGAAGGAGGCAGAGAGGTGAGGCTTCTTCTTCCTCTACCTCATCTTCCAATCCAAAATTTGACAAAATGATTAAGATGATCGATTCATTGGCTGCTAAAATATCTGAGCTGGAGGTTGAGCAGAACGCTGGGAAGACAAAGCTCCCAAACACATTTGCTCCAAGAAACCCAAATCCATTCAAGAGAGCAAATGAGAAAATGCAAATCATTCAGAAGGGTAAAGAAACTAATGAGGATCAAAGAGTTAAAGCCCCTTTTCAAAATGTGGTCATGGAGGAGGAGTAGATTGAAGATGAGGATGAAATTCACTGTATGGAGGATAAAGGCAGTGCTACCTTTTTTACATTGGCTGCATACGAAGAATCACTGCTGCAGGACCAAATCAGACAAGAATGGGACAGAGAGGTTTTCCTGCAGACTGGCGAACAACAAAGATATAATCTCACGTCAAAAGCAAACAATGTCAAGGAGAATCCTGCCCAAGGAGTTGTTGTCCAAACAGAGGCACAAAATATTAGATAGAGAAGACCAGCAGCTGATCCAGTCATCCTCAAAGCTCTAGTTCAAGAGGTAAGAGGTTCTGACAAGTTACCTCCCTCTTTCAGCCTTGAATAAGAAATCTAGAAGTTAAAAATATATGTGCCTCTGGTAGAGTTGGTAAAGAGTGAAGTGTTTAGAAAGCCTATCCTTGAAGCTCTTGAGCTGGAAACCCCACAAACCTCCACTGACTCTGTCCATTTGCAATATGACAAGCCTGCAGTTGTGCTTAGCCCTATGATCGAACCTGCTGATAATAATTCTCCATCATTTTATGTCTCCTTGACCATTCATGACAAAATTCTCCACAATTTCCTGCTAGACACCGGGGCCAGCCACAATATGATGCCTAAAGCTGTCATGGAAGAGTTAGGCCTTGACATCACTAGACCATATCATGATTTATCCTCTTTTGATTCAAGGAAAGTGGAATGCGTAGGATTACTCAAAGACCTGACCATTACCTTAACTCAGCTACCCATGAAGAGTATGATGATGGATATTGTGGTAGCAGATGTCCCTCCTAAGTTTGGCATGTTGCTATCTAAAGGATGGATTAAGAGACTGGGTGGGACATTACAGAATGATCTATCTTATGCCATTGTCCCAGTTTTTGGAGGAGAAAGCAGGAGATTGTACAGAGAAGCACAGCTGGCATACATCACCAGTGACAAAAAGAATCTGTCCAATCATCCCATTTATGCTGTGGACACCAATTTTGGAGCATGTATTCTCCAAATGGAAGAATCTCAGAAGGCCTCAATGTAGCTTAGAAACCAATAGTTCAGGCCGAGAAAGAGCAAGGAAGTCAGGTTTGGGAGATGTTCTTTGATGGAGCATGTTCCAAGGAGACTGCAGGAGCGGGGGTGGTGCTGGTATCTCCAGAACAAGAAAGCACACACCTGTCTTTTAAGCTAACTTTTCAAGTCACCAACAATATAGCAGAGTACGAGGCTCTGACATTGGATCTTAACGCAGCAAAAGACAAAGGAATCAGGAACCTAAAGGTGTTTGGGGATGCTGATTTGATCATTCAGCAAGTAAATAAAACATTTCAGGCAAAGCACCCAAGGCTGAAAGCATACAAAGATGAGGTATGGAGACTTAGAGATTGTTTTGATGATTTCTGTATTTCATATATCCATAGAGCCAAAAATCAGCTTGCTGATTCCCTTGATGTGTCTGCTAGCCTGTTTATCCCTCCCATGCCTCCCAGACTAGTATATGAAGTCCAAATGAAATATAGACCATCCTTGCCTGATAATGTCCAGCATTGGAAAGTTTTTGATGATGATGATGAAGTGAATAGATTCTTGCAAGTCATTGGTGAATTTTCCGAAATGCAAATTGACCAAGAAAATGAAGCCTTAGAAGAAAGCCCCCAAGCTCAGCTTAGAAATAAAATTGGCAAAGATAGCATTGTCTAGCTTCCCAGCAATCATATTCCTAAGGGTTTAATTCAGTTAGAAAGGTTGTTTGACCAGAATGGTGTGCCTTATAAGGCTTCCCGGAAAGAAGGCCAATATGTAGTCTGCAAGCATAATATAGGAAGTCCAGACCAGCCTAGATATATAAACCGGTCCACTCATCTGTCTGCTCCCCAAAGTGCTAAATACTGCAATTTAATGAAGCAATTTGTTGATGTCTTTGCTTGGGAATATAGCGACCTGAAAACGTATGACAAAAAGATTATCCAGCATAAAATCCCTTTAGAGAAAGACACCATCCCTTTCAAGTAGAAGCTGAGACCAATAAACCCTTTGCTACTTCCTCTGATTGAAAAAGAAATCAAAAAGTTGTTGGCTGCCAAAATCATAGTCCCTCTCAGATATTCAAAATGGGTAGCCAACTTAGTGGTGGTGAGGAAGAAAAGTGGAGAAATTAGTCTTTGTGTTGATTTCAGAAACTTGAACAAATGCTCAAAGAAAGACAATTATCCCCTGCCCAAGATGGAGCATTCACTGCAAAAGGTCTCAGGAGCCAAAGTAATGTCTTTCCTGGATGGATTTTCAGGCCATAACCAGATTGTTGTGCATCCAGATGATCAAGAAAAGACTGCATTCACCACTCCTTGGGGCACTTTTATGTATTCCAAGATGCCTTTTGGGTTGATGAATGCTGGAGCTACCTTTCAGAGAGCTATGGATATAGAATTTGTGGGGGAGAAGGACAAGTTTGTCCTTATTTACCTTGATGATATAACAGTATACTCCAGCAGCCATCAAGACCATTTGCAGCATTTAAAGAAAGTGTTCCTGAAGTGCAGAAGGTTTGGGATTTCAGTCAATCCGAAAAAATCACAATTTTCTTTAGAAGAAGGCAAGCTTTCAGGACATGTTGTTTCTGTTGCAGGTGTCTGAATTGACCCAGAAAGAGTAAGAGCAATATAGGCCCTGTCTGTCCCGAGATCAAAGAAGAATATCTAGTCCTTTCTGGGCAAGATCAATTTTGTGAGGAGGTTTATACCAAATTTTGCAGAACTGGTGAAGCATATTGCCTCCATGCTGAAAAAGGGGTTAGAGATTAAGTGGATTGATTCAGCAAGAAAATCCTTTGAGTCCATTAAGAAGGCTATTATGGAGGCTCCCACTTTAATAAGTTCGGATTACAGCAAGGAGTTCCATATATTTCTTTTCCCTCTAATGACACCCTTGCAGCAGTTTTATTGCAAGCAGATGAAGAAGGCTCAGAGCATCCGGTGGCATTTTTCAGCAAAAACTTAAGGGATGCTGAACTGAGGTATGATATTATTGAAAAACAAGCGTATGATCTTATCAAATCTTTGAAAGCTTTCAGATTTTATATTCTGCATTCCAAGATAATTGCATATGTACCCTCTGCTACAATAAAAGATGTCGTAACATAGCCTGATGCTGATGGAAGAAGGGCTAAATGGATTGCAAAATTGATTGAATTTAATATAGAATTGAAGCCCACCAAACTTTTCAGAGGTCAGGGTCTTGCCAGATTGTTAGCTGAAGAAAATTGCAAAACATTGGATATAAATAGCATGTGGTCAATCTTAGAAAATGGTCAAACAGAAGAAGAGGGAGCAGTTGAACCAGAGAGAAGGCAGTCAGTGGCAAAAAATCTAGCCTCTTGTGATTGGTATTCTACAATAGTTAATTTCTTGCTGAAGCTAGAAATCCCTCCAGGCCTTACTCAAAATCAAGTCAAAACTATTAAACTTAGGGTAGCAAAATATTGTATCCATGAAAATCTGCTCTACTGGAGGGATCCATCTGGAGTGCTTTTGAGGTGTCTAGACAAAGAACAGTCAATGAAAGTTATGCAGCAGTTTCATTCCAGCATGTGTGGAGGGCATCATTATTGGAAAACCACTGCCCATAAGATTCTCAGAGCTGGGTACTATTGGCCCACTTTATTTTCTAATGTATTTTCATTTTTTAAATCTTGTGACAGGGGCCAAAGATTTGAAGGAAGGTAGCATTTGAAGTCCTTGCCCTTGAAACCAATACATGAAAATGGACATTTTCAGCAGTGGGGCTTAGACTTCATTGGAGAAATTAATCCACATTCTAGTGGCTAGCACAGATGGATATTAGTAGCCACTGATTACTTTACTAAGTGGATTGAAGCAATCCCTACCAGGAAGGCTGATCATAATGTGGTCATCAAGTTTTTAACAGAGAATATATTTACCAGATTTGGATGTCCACATAAATTAGTCACAGATAATGCAGCAGCCTTTAGGGCAAAAGAATTGGTGGAAATGTATGATTCAATGGGTAGTAAACTTGTTCATTCCACCTCATACTACCCTCAAGGCAATGGTCTAGCAGAATCCTCTAACAAAAGCATGTTAAGGCTAATCAAAAAGCTGTTGGAGGACAACAAAAAGAATTGGGATTCTAAACTCAAATATGCATTGTGGGCTCACATAGTGACCAATCAGAAATCCACAGGGAATTCTCCATTCAAGCTGGTATATGGCACTGAGGCTATGTTCCCAATTCAGTTAACTCTCCTTGTGGCAAAGTTCCTACAACAAGAACAGAACGAGGAAGAGGACATGGCAAAAAGGATCACTGATTTAGCAGAGGTACATCAAATCAGAGAACAACTAGTTGAAAAGTTTGCAGCACATCAGAGAAAGATCAAGGAAGCTTTTGACAAAAGGACAAAATCAGATAATTTTCAAGTTGGAGACTTGGTTCTGAAATGGGATGCACTAAAAGAAAAGAAAGGCAACCATGGGAAGTTTGATGCTTTCTAGACAGGGCCTTTTATCATTTCTCATATTCAAGGGAACAATACCTTCATGCTGAAAAGTATGGGAGGGAAGACAGCTTTTGATGGCCCAGTCAATGGGCATTTTCTGAAAATTTATGTTGTTTAAGGTCTTTTTGCCTTAAAGTTGTAAATATTTTATTTTATCAGTTTTAGTGTAGGACCAATCAAACTCCATGCCCAATGGAACATTAGAAATTTTGTTAATTTGTTTTCACAGGAAAGGAATTGATCTACAAGTTCTTGAGACCTCACAAGGAGGATCTCATCCCCAGAAGGAGCCAATGTTAGCTCTGCTACAGGTTGCTGATAATTCAAAGAAGCCGGAGTAAGCTTGGTCCTTGGTTTCGGCTCAAAAGGAACCTGTGCCAGTGTGTTCCCACCACCCTTCACCTTGCTCATCCTCATTTCTCCTTATTTTGTGGGATCCTTTGTTTAAAATCGCATATAAGAGCTTTCACCCTTGGCCCCGAGCGTGGATTTTAAATTGCCATATGACTATGTCCTCATAATCGTGCGCTTTTACAAAGTCCCTAGCCCGTTGTTGTCCCTGTCACATCCGTCACACAAAACATGTGCGTTAAACCTGTGCCGTCCGATCAACTCAGCCACGATCGGATGGCAGTCGCTCCTCCTGATCCCACGAACTGGCGGTTTTCCACCTATCCCATCTACCACACATCGCCTGATGAATGGGATCACGCGGTCGTGTATGTTTACTGCTTCCCTCCCATAAGTGGTGTGGGGAATACCTCCCACCGCTTAAACCATTTTTCGCGGCTGTTAAACCCCCGTGCATCTTCCACCCCCAATCATCGTCAGATCTGACCGTATGAGATCCAAAGGTCCTCATTCATTCTACCCTCATATCTCTTTTTGACTTCTAAAAACCAATCACCACCATTTATCTGTTTCATCCAATGGCCTGCAATTGTCTTCCACCTCACCTTCCCAATAGCCCCTGTCATGTTGTATCTATCGTCCATCTGTGCAATCTAATGGTTAACCTCGTTCCTCCATTCAGTTTGTCCACCCACCATGAAGTCCATGCTCCTTAACTACTCTGTGCACCCAAAGAACGAGCATAATCAGTTCCCATACCATTTGTGGTAGATCCTCAACCACTGCATTCAAGAAGCAGAATGGTCAAGCGAAAAAAGGACCAGCCTCAAGCAGTTAAAGCATTTATCAGTTATGGAACTTCTTCTGTACAACACTCCACCTGCTCAAGAAGGACAACAAAATATCAAAGAAGATCAAGTCTGTTCACCAAAGCAAGCAGATTGCAGTAAAGACCCATATTAGATAATTGAAGCAGTTGGTGGTCAATTATGGTCCCTCCACGCATTGATTAGCAGAGCATTTTTGTAATCAAACTCTATATATACCCAGAACACAGATGTAATTAGGGATGATGGGTTGATGGTTGTTGTTTCAATGTAAGGTTCAACTTCTGGAGACTATAACTACTTTGATACTTGCAGCGTTTGGTCTTCATTTTCAGCTAATACAAGCTTCTTTTGTTGTTAATTGCTCACTTTCCATTTCTACTCTATTATAGGTTGTGCCTGTTATGCATTTATTCATGTGCTCTTGATATTTAGCATTAGAGGGGTTGTCATCCCACCTCTGTGTTGAAGTCTAGTATGTATCATTGAATCTGTTATGCAGGTTTCTGTTTACTTAATGCTAGAGAGTTGTCATCCTGTCTGTGCATTAGGAAATATATTTGCAGACCTCTTTACCGGTTGCAGTCAGCCATAACATGGTCTTGTGCATCTGCTGGTGTGGTCATTATTCTCCATGTTCACCTAATCCTCAAACTATGAGTAATTGGTGGTCTAAAGCCTTGTAGTTTGGGGGTGTTCACCCATGTCTGGAGTTAAGCATAGTAGAAGTGGTTATCTGGCTTGGACAAGCATCATTCCTTCCATTCATCCATTTCCAACATTTTATTGAGTTTGTAATGTTCCCGAGCATCTCTGGGATACAACCTAGGAGAGTTTCTTGGGGTGATAACACCTCCAATAATCGATGCTCAAGATTTGGCAGAGTGGAAGAAATGTGTGGCAAAGGCGGGGAGGATCATACTAGAGGGAGTTCGAGATCATATTGTCTCGAAGGAACACAGGAAGGATACACCATACGCAATGTGGCAAGCCTTGATAGATTTGTTTCAGAACAATAGTGACCACATGAAGCTGGCATTAAATGACAAGCTTCAGAAGATCAAGATGGAGAAGGGTGACACAATACCATAGTACTTGAGTAGGTTCACCTAATGTCGGGATGATATTGGGATCATTAGTATTACAGTTGTTGAAGATGATCTGGTCATCCTAGCACTTCTAGACCTTCCCAAGAGCTGACACAACTACCAAAATTTAGCAAATAGGAGGGAGCATATACCAAAGTGGGAGCGTTTGTGGTCTGACTTGGTGCAAGAAGAGATCAGGCAGAACACCAAAGATGGAACCTCATCCAAGCATGATGATACGGAGAATTGTGCCATGGCTGGAAAGGCGGAGAAAGGGAAAGGGAATAAATCCCAATCCAAAGGGGATTCAAGTCAAGGCGCAAGAAGAAGGACTTGTTGAAGATTAAATGTATTCACTGTCATGAGCTAGGACACTATGCCACGAATTTTTCGCACAAGAAGGCCGGTAAGAAGCCCTCGGGAGGAGCGACAAGTGAAGGTCTAGCTTCACAATTCAAGTTGTGATTTCACCCTAATTGCATGCATGGTGACATTGGTGATGGGTAGTGTCTAGTATCTGGATAGTGGAGCCTCATTCCATATGACGGAAAGCAAAGAATTTTTCAGTGACTTGGAGGAGAAGGACCTTCAGATGCACATTGAGATGGGAGATGATGGAAGGTATAGTGCAACCAATATCGGTACTATTAATTCTCAGAGGGATTTTGGTTCTCGTCTCGCATTAAAAGATGCCATGTATGTTCCAGTTCTAAAGAAGAATTTAGTTTCAGTTGCTATGTTGGAAGACCGTGGCTAGAATGTGATATTTAGCAAAGGAAAGGCTTTCCTTCGTCACATAGCCACAAGACAATTGAAGAACCTCTACAAATTGGATGTAGAAGATTGTGTTACTTTGAGCACGAAAGAAAAGAAGGTGTAAAGCCAAGACATCGGTGAATTGTGGCATACGCGACTTGGCCATTTGTACCATGGAGCATTGAAGATCATGCAACAGATTTCTACAAGACTTCCCAAGGGTGCACAAGAGCAATGAGATACATGCAAAGGGTGTACATTGGGGAAGTGCACCAAATCCACCTTTCATGATAAGGATAGCCGAGCGCAAGCAATCCTTGAAAGAGTTAACTCATATATGTGTGGATTGTTCTCGACAGCGTCCACGACCAAGCATAGGTATTATGTGATATTTGTAGATGATTTCTCATGTAAGTGTTGGATTTTCTTCATGCAGAAGAAAGATCTGACATTCTCTAAATTTTGTGAATTTAAAGCACTTGTTGAGAAAGACACTAGCAAGAAAGTGAAGGCTCTCAAGAGCGATAACTGTGTAGAATATGTGTCAAATGAGTTCAAGAAATTTTGTGCATTAGAAGGACTTCGACGGGAGTTAATAGCACCCCATAAACCATAGCAGAATGGGGTAGATGAGAGGAAGAACAAAAGAATTGTGGGAGTTGCAAGGGCAATGTTACATCATCAAGGCCTAATGTTGCACTTGTGGGTTGAAGCATGCAACATAGTTGTATATGTGCAGAACAAGAGTCCTCATTGGATTCTCCGGATGAGTACACTAGAAGAAGCTTTTTCAGGTAAGAAACTAGATGTGGCACACTTTAGAATCTTTGATTCATTTGTTTAATGTCATGTTTGCAAGGATACAAGGAAAAAGTTAGAGCTACAACAAATTTGGGCATATTTGTGGGGTACTTTAATACACCTCACAACTATCGAGTGTACCTGCCATCACATAGGATGACAGTTGTTTGTAAAGATGTGAAGTTCAATGAAGAGAATGCCATGAGATGTTCCCTTGAGAGGGAGTTTCATTTACATGTAGATGAGGAGCTTTTAGCTCCAAAGGAAGAACCTATGGATGATGTGGAGCAGCCACATACAGAGGAGAAGAGAGTGGAAGAACCCACTCATGCAAAGACATCCAGAGATGGAAGGAAGCGCACCAAAGAAGCTGACAGATTGATGCATGATTCTAGAGAGAATGTGGGAGCACCCACATCACAACGCATGCAGAGGAGGTCACTAGATCAGTACACTGGCTACATGGCTCTGATGAGTGAGAGTGTAGAGACTAAGCCATCCTCATTCAAGGAAGCAGTGCAGAGCCTAGTATGGGTTGATGCCATGGTAGAGGAGTATGACTCCATTATCAGGAACAATGCTTGGGAAGTTGTCCCAAGGCCAGAGGACAAGTCAATGGTAGGTTCCAGGTGGATCTACAAGGTGAAGCAAGCAGCGTATGGGAGTGTCAAGAAACACAAGGTCAGATTTGTGCCCAAAGGATTCTCTCAGGTGGAGGGAAATGATTATGAGGAGACCATTTCTCCGATAGCAAGCTACTCTTCAATCAAATCTATTCTAGCACTTTCAGCACAGATGGGATGGAAGATACATCAAATGAATGTGAACACAACATTCCTCAATGAAGTGATTGAGGAAGAGGTGTACATAGAGCAAATGGAAGGATTTGAGACCTTCAACGGAGAGTCGCATGTGTGCAAACTCAAGCGAGCGTTGTATGGATTGAAACAAGCACCCCATGCTTGGTACACCAAGATCTTGTGAGCTTACTACTTACAAGGTACTCAACCATTAGGGATGCTATTGGCCAACACTCTTCAAAGATGAAAAAAGATATGTTAGTAGTTGTGAAAAGTGCCAACAGATGGGAATACCATTACAAACCAACAAGATGCCCCTACAACCCCAAGTGTTTATTGAGCCCCTTCAAAGATGGGCATTGGAATTTGTAGGTCCAATATCTCCAATGTCACAAAAGAAAAAGGTATATTTCAGTTTGTATCAATTATGTCACCAAATGGGTAGAAGAAAAACTATTTATCAAGCCAGTGAAAAATCAGCGAAAGATTTTATTTTCAAATATTTTTACTCATTTTGACATCCCGAGAGAAATTGTGACAGATTAGGGAGTGTCATTCACATCAAAGTCAGTGCAATCCATTACCCACTAACCAAGTCACCTGGTTCGTGTTCGAGTTTGATGACTTTAAAATTTGACAAAAATGCGATAATTAGAATTTTGAAAATAAAATTAGTTATTAAGTTCAACATACTAAAAAAGTTGAAATATATATATAATATGCTAAAAATTGTTGTAACTCTTATATATATATATCGCAAAAAAATTAAAAGATCAAAATATTTTTTTGATATACGTATTTTTTATATATTATTTAAATATTATAATTTATGAATATATAAATATATATAATTTAAGTGTGTATAGTATAAATAAAAAATTAACACACACACACACACACATATATATATAATAAATTACAACCATATATATATATATATATAACTCATTATAAATTTATATAATTTAAATGTATATGTATATGGTATAAATAAATAAAAAATAATATATACATGTATTCAAATTTTATTTTATTTTGTAAGTTTGGTAGGAGACTACATCTTCATCATGTCCAACTTCTCACCTCGATCAAGGGATAGCACAAAATTTTAACCCAAGACTTCCGATTCGATGAGATTTCATTTCCACAACCTTTGCCAATTGATCTACCCCAAGCTGACATATTCAAAAATAATAAATTACAATAAAATATAAGATTATTTTCTTTTAATTTACATTTGTTTCTTTATATATTTAACTTTTATATTTTATTGAAATATTACACTTCTACAAATCCTTGCGACGGTTAGGGTAAAACCCTAGCCACTCAATCTTTGCTCTGTTTGCATGGATTTTTTTGCAGATTGTTTAATGGTGAATCCTTGTGATTTGATGAATAAATCTTTTTCTTTTGTAGGTATGATTGTCAATCAAGCTCGCT
>Ga0115851_101421_pt1 | contig 12635 bp, 9 predicted proteins | sample InSIn2gowninarea_FD_83865 | JGI IMG/M metagenome (GOLD analysis project Ga0115851, IMG submission 83865)
CGGACCAGTCATGGACTTGGTGCATCAGTATGCACCCATCGTTAAGAGCATAAAAAATGGAGGCTTTTAGAGCGACAACTACAATGATCTTTTATTCAACCTCATCAACTATATTAAATTTTCATACTACATAATCGCAGGGAAGTTTATGCACCATTTTTCAAGGAATGAGCACATGCTAGACACAATATCAGTTGAGGAGCATTGTGCAGAGGGTGCCCAACTGAACTGGTGCATGTTTCTACTGAATGAGTTGTTAGAGGCCTGCAAAGATGTTTTTAAGAAGAGCACTAAATTCACATACGGGTATCTAGTGATGACTCTCACGATGTGGAAGTGGTGCTCACCAGAGGGCAGGGACCCGGTGCCTATCTCAGACGACCAACCCTTAGCTCTCTGGTATATACCATGGAGGACGTTGGGAGACCCGAGCAGCAAGCAAATCAATGAAGCTTCTTTTGTATGATGGTATGTTAATATGCTTGAGGTGATAAGGGCCACTAGGTCATTGATCAATGAGTACTTAGCATCAATCTGGTTTGGGGTCACTCATGGGAATACCTTCATCACGCCTCATTACGTTCGCCCGCACACCTTCCAGATGTAGGCCCAGAAATTCGTGCTATCAATTGAAGAGTTCCATGAGGAGGTTGGGTCATGGCCAATGGTTGCATGTGATATTAGAGAAGGAAAGTACCTATACTTATTTGGTGGGATGGTACCACATTCGTTACCAGGAGAGATAGTTATGGACACCAGGAAGAGGATGGTGGAGCACAAGTTACAATTGATTTTCACTCAAAGGAAGAAGCAAATGAGATTTCTCAAGCAAACCATTGTGACCTTAACCAGCTCATCAGGTTCAGGTCCTACCTATATTGAATTGCAAGGTTTTATGTAGCCGAACCCTCTGGTCACCACACCCCTTGTTGTTTCCATACTGCATGTAGGACCTCATTCGTAGTCCAAGCTGACCATTCTCAAACCTAGGAAAACAAAAATCACCAAGCCTCCAGCTGTAGCCAAGAAGCAAAAGTTAGACCCTATAGTGCCTATAGTCGACCTCACCATCGAGGGACCCCAGACCATCATGGCCCCCCCAATTATAGAAAAATTCCACCCTCCACCCCCATTGTTTCAACGAGCTCGCGAGATCCATCCCTACATACAGCATCCACTTCTGCAACCCTGTGAGATACCATTCCCTTCGGGGTACGGCTAGGCACGGATGATATGGAGGTTAACTCTGTCATTCATTATGCCATAATACTCCCAAATGGGGAAAACATCACCACCTCCATGATATCCCTGCCATTAGATTCGGGCCCATTACTGAGCGCAATGCTCACCACCTCACAACCACTGGTTATAGTTATCGAGCCCTTTGCCCCCTTTTCTTTACATTTCCCTATTGTTCCAAATCCATTTTCTATCCCTGCAATGCCCCAATTTGCAGAACCCTCGCAGCAAGCCACCTCGCCCCAATGCCATTCTGATAAGTTTGTTACTAGTGGGTAACCTTTACAAAGCAGATTCCCACACCCATCCACTATGCAACAAGATAACCTTCAGACCTAGTTTTCAGCATAGTTGTTTAGTTTCATATAGCAAGCCACACAATGGGTGGAACAAATTCACAATGACCCTATCACCGACCATGAGCAGCAAAAGCAATAAATCATCGTCCTTACAGCTGAAAGAGACCAACTGTGCCAAAGGAATCAACAACTTCAGACACAAGTTGACCAGATAAATTTGCGGTTCCAGATGCTTTGTTTGGTCATTGTAGATTTAGTCATTGAAACTCCAGAGGACTTTTACACTTGCACCATGGTCGAATGTTGCGACCACATCCAATATACATGCACCAATATTATCTCCACCAACAAATAACTCAGACAGAGCTTCAACACTGCAAGGCACTGCCTAATCCTTCCACGACCTATATTGATGAGATTGAATAAAAGATCATTGTAGTTGTCGCTCTAAAAGCCTCCATTTTTTATGCTCTTAACGATGGGTGCATACTGATGCACCAAGTCCATGACTGGTCCGGTAGTATGGCAAAGAAAAATCAACCATTCTACCCACTCCAACAGCAAATTCAGCAGCTCCTCATCGACATCAAGAACTCTAAGGAAAAAGATCAGCAGACGAAGTTTGAAGCAGAGGTAGCCTCTCTAGAATTCTGTGTCCAGCAAATCAAGGATGAGTCGGTGAAGATAAAACAGAAGATGTGGGATATCCGACCATCGATCAACACTCATGTCAACACTCTATGAGAGCTCAGTGATGAAATGGAGAAGCAGTGGGCTTCCCTATTGAGCAATCGACTAGCCTAGCCAACTTCTAACATGACGATAGAGTTCATCAAGAAAAATGATGCAATTATCGTACCCTAGAAAGTAGCACTTGATGACTACACACAATTCCACCACGACACAATTGTTGTCGTACCAGAGTTGGGGCCTCCGTTTGGAAAAGAACGCCAGCAAGAAGCAACAGCGACATAGAAAGAAGTGGCAGCAGTGTCAGTAGAAACAACCACGTTAGCAATAGCAGAGGCACCAGTAGAAATGTCAATCACACCAACAACACCAACAACACTGACAACACTAAGGGAAGATTGACTCAGGGACGAGTCAATGGAATGTGGTCATACCATGTTGGGGCCTTTGTTTTGAGATTTTTTGGACAAAGAATTCAATGACAAGTGATAGGGACGACCATTGGAGTTGTGGAGTTGACATCCGAGGGAAGAAGAGAAACTGGAAGATGACTAGTAGCCATGGAAATGTGTTGGGAAGGAGCAGGGATATCTGAGCAAGGAGAGAATAAAGTCAGCCAAGAATGAAGGTAGGTGAGCAGAAGGAAGGCAGAACTAACAGTCTGAGCAAATGGAAGAGGATAAAAAGCAGAAGAAAGAGCAAAGGAGGATTGTTGTTAGTCAATCGAGTGAGCCTGTGATAGTTAGTATTCCTATGTTGCAAAGGAGTGTAAACAACTCCATGGTCATGTCTGTGTCTGGTTATGTTGGTTATGTTATTCATGTTAATCAGGCCTTGAGCCTTATGTACCGCTTTATGTTACGTTAATGGAAGAGACGGTTCAAATCCACCTTGTGTTCTTAAGCTCTATGTTGACTCTTTAAAAAATTTAAAGAATGCATCTGGTTATATAGTTTCTTGATATGGCATGAGTAGATCATTGTGATTGGGTTAATATAGATGCTAAGCTATTATACTTTGATCTCTTCTGTTTGATATGACTCCTCTGGTGCCTAATTCCACTCTCATCTAACTTCAGTCACGGCACGCCTCAAGTGAGACTCCTTACCTTCTATGGGTAAGGTGAAAATGCTAGCATTTCTCTAGACTACAGTGGAGCCTTTTGGCCCATTGTGCCCGAACCCGAGGTCTCAACCCTGTTATCATTTTTGTGCCAACATGTGTTAATGAGTAGGAAAACACAATGAGTAATATATCAAATTGCAAATGCATGAAGGGTATTTCAATTGACTAGGGAATAGTTTTAATGGATATATGTATCACATAGCACATAACATTCGAACTAGCTCAACATTGGTTACTTTCTTCAATGATTTTTTATTTTTACAATCCAACAACAAAAATGGTTGTAGCATGCATTTCTCATTTTTTAAATTTGACTTCATTGTGGACAATTCATATCATCAAAGAGAATGCATGTATAAAAATATTTTTGTTTAAGCAATTAGACAAATTGAAAAACACTATAGTTGCTAATACATTAAAAACCCAACAAACAACATAAGGGAATGGACATTAGAATTTTAGTTAAGTAAAAACCCAAGCTTTTAGTTCTACCATTGATCCCCATGAACTAGAAGTCATTGTATATGATTATTAGTTTCTATAAAAAACAAACTTGTAAATTGTTTTCAGTTCACAACCATTATTTTAACTCGAACAATGCAACTAGATTTCAATAACATAGCAACTAAATACTATGAAACAATAGAGATTTTTTTTACCCTAGAAATGTAATTTGGGATAACTAGCTTGGAATGGAAATGCTTAATATTTATTAATCAAGAATATACAAAGGCCTTTATAAATTATTTTTTCTCTCTTACCCTTTAGAAATTCACTTATAAGGATAAAATAAATTCATTTTGGATCTCAGTGGAGCAACCCCCTTTTAATTTGTTGTGCAAGAGGATATAGGAAACACTAGGATTTTCTAGGGTAAGTGAAAATATAGGCATCTTTTCCATTTCATTTTCCATTTATCTCTTTGTTGATATCATTCCTTTATAGGTTCTGATATTTATTTTATTTTGTTAATTATCTAGTGCCACATTTGCAACTCAAAGTTCATTGCCTTGAATGGGTAGTTGAATAAGTCAACATGTGGTCATTATAATAACTATTGAAACCTCCTAGTTCATCCACTTCCATAACTTTGACTATTCTTTTGCAGCCTCTTCCTTTGAAGTGGATATCACTAACTCTTTTTGATGGAATTATTCAAGATTAATCACAATGAGAAAATTTTCTAATGTTTAGTTTAGGTTTTCAGTGATTGGGGGTTTATTTTTGAATTTTTTTAAGACCTTTCACTTGCATATCTGCATTATTTATTCTCTTGGATTGATTATACTTCTTAATATTTCTTAATGATAAACCACATTGGTTTGTTCAAAATGTCTTTTTATGTGAGCCAATTTTTTCTCTTTGTGATTAATCTGGAAGAATTCCATCAAAAACATTATAAATCACAGAAGCTTGAACTCATAAATCATTAACTCTTCTTTTATAGCCTCTTCAACTTACTTAGCCTCTTCTTTTTTCTAATTATCTTTTATTAACCTGACTCATAAGCCATTCATCTTTCTTTGAATACATTTTGGATCTTACCTCCCCATTGAAAGGCTTTTGGTCTCCAAAAGTTGGATTGTTGAGAAAATGGAAGCACTTGGACTCCATTTGCTTCTCCATATCCACCATTCCATCAACAAATAAGATTGATTGTTTCTTGCTTATCTTACCCTATTTTTCTACTAGAGTTATTTGCTCTCCCTTTATGTACTTTGACAAAGTATTCTTTATCGCCCTTGACCAAGTGATATTTATTCTGTCTCCTGAAAAAGTACCATCCCTATCCTACAAGTATTGGATACCAATCGTCACTTTATAGCATCTAATTGTGCAACTTCACAACCTACTTCATCAAGATATCTAGCATTAATGTCAAACTTGATTTTACATCTTTGAGTGATTCTCATACCAAATCTCATTTGCAACCATGCTAGTGAACTTCATTGCTCTAGACCATAAATTTATAGACCAAGCTCAGTAACTAATATTTCGAAAATTAAATCGCATTGAGATTCATTGTCAAATAGAGTATTTACATTCCGAGTATTCACATGGACTTTGACTCAAAATGGTGCATGTTTATCTCCACTTGTATTTGGTTGCTTCAATGTAGTTCAAACTATGGCTTTGTCTAGATCGAAGGTGTTTTCTACCACTTTTTATCTTTTTTCAATAGTCACCTCTACTTTCCTCTCGGTCTTGAGCCACTTTCTATGCAACTGGATTATGTGTCTATCGTTGTTGCCTCTTATTTCCTCTTGTACTTGAGCCACTTTGAATGCAATTGGATTATGTGTCTATCACTTATTTTCCATGCTCTCATCCACATTTCAATGTTTTCAATTTATATTTAGATCTCTCCCCTTTTATTGTGGCCACCGTATTCTTTTATTTTGTATTGTTAGTTTCTTCTTGGCATTTATATTGCTGCCCTTTATTGCTGTCCAAATCAATATAGAGATTTATTTCTTACTTAGAAGTCGAACTTGGGAAAACCAACTTAGAATGGAAATATTCAATATTTATTAACCAACAATTTGGAAAGGTATTTACAAAGTATTTTGGCTCTCTCTTGGCATTTAGCATTTTTCCTATAGGAATAAAATAAATTCCTTTTGAATCTTAGTGAAGGAACACCCTTCGAGTTTGTTGTGCAAGAGGATATAAGAAATTTTTTAATCTATGACATAGCTAGAAGGCCAAGTGTCCTTTATCTTTCATTTTCCCTTTGTCTCATTGTTTGCATCATTCCCTTCAGGGTTATTGTCTTTATTTTTATTTTGTTAATCACTCATTACTTACATTGGTAGCTAAAAATTTATTTTGGTGACTGGATAACTAATTCAATGCATGGCCATTATGCTAATAATTGAAACCTCCTACATCATCCACCTCTATAGATTTGAAATAATATTTTATAGCATCTTCCTCTATAGCAATATCACTAGCTCTTAATCCATAGCCTTTACTTTTGCTAATTATTTTTTCTTAACCCAGGTCATATGCCTTTCAGGTTTATTTTCAATTCATTTTTGGTCAATGGAGAAGGATTGGTACTGGGAGAAATAGTGGGATTGGGATTAGGAATAAATGATGTTACTTTTAGTTTGAACTTTCACCACCTTTCAAGATTATCAATCTATATGAGAGGATTCCTACCAAGTAAGAAAACAATCCATTAAGACTTGTGCATGTATCTCTTCTTTTAGATAGTTGACAAAGCATTCCCTAAAAAAAAAAGTAGGAAAGCATTCAATGTGGATGAGAAGTTACCTAAAATCATCAATGAACTCTTCGATTATACAAAAAATTTGAAGCTTAACCAATCAACCTAAAAAATGAGTGTTTATTTCGAAGCATTCATTGAGATTTGAGACAAATTGTTTCAAAGTAGTATATCCTCAATGGAATTTCTTATGTCATTGCCATCATTTCCAATGTTCAAGATCTAATTATAATATACTCACATGAAGTTTCATTAATTCATCTATGATTCCATGTAGGGAACAATGATATTCCATTTGAGTGACCTTGTTTTTTGGGCCATATCCATCAAATTTGTTGAGATCCACTTTAGGAAAATTGTGCCACATTTGACTCATAGGTTCATGAAAAATTAGGGTAGAGTGAGGTCTTGTGGTATAGGATGACTCAATGCCTCCCTTTTTGGATGTTTAGTCTTATCATTAGTAAGATGTGGATTGAATATGCATCACCACAATTTGGACAGTTAGAATGTGATTGAATCCAAGCTAGAAGGCTTTTCATAGATGGCATGAAGATTTTTTTGGGTATAGGAGTGGTTGTGGTCTATTTTTTGTTGTAACTCATCACATAGAGTTCCCGAAGAGGAGACTTTGGTATCGATCTCTACACCTTGAGTAGCCATAAAGATGTGGGTCCAAAAGGAAAAGGTTAATGGATAATGGTATCAAGGTGGTCGACATTGCATTCTATCTTTGTTGAGATAGTTTCCTGGTAATGGGGTGAGAAATTCCATCAAAAATAGATATCAACCACTCCTTTACCTAGAAAAATCTTAAGGCCATTTGTGGTAAGCTCACCAACCTAAATTAAATCACAGATTAGTTATCTAGATTTGTGGTGATGAAAATGCATTAAACAGAGTTTACAAAGATAAGACTTTGGTAGCTAGCTCTATTCCTTAAGTATCCATGGATATGTGGATTCATTAAAAAAAGGTTACTAGAGAAGTTAAAAAGGCTATCAACAATGTGTTTTTTGTTTGTTGAGATAGTTGTTTGGTAGATGGTCAAACAAGTCCACCAAAAAGACTTACTCGAGAGTGTTACTATAACAATTAGCTTGATAGAGGAATTTTATTGATATAGGTCTCAAATAAGGGTGTAGGTAGTACCCAAACTCTTTGTTTACTCTTGGAGTTATACTCCCACTTAAAAAACATTACACTAACTTTTCCAAAGTTATAATCCCACTTGAATATTACTATGATGATTCTTATGGATTTATACTCCTACCTAAATTTTACTACGTTGATATAATTCTCAAAGTCTCAATACTACAATTTTAGGAATTTCATGGATTGGCATAATGAATTAGGGTTTTTAGTGACATAATTAACAAATTTTCAATATGAAAATTTATGTAGGAATTTCATAGATTGGCAGTAGGGAGTAGGGGTTTGAGGGTCTTGAGGGAAAGGGAATGTTATGGCCTATAGATATTTTATATACATGTAGGGTCTAATATTGGTACTCTTTTCAACGTCTCAGGTCACAAACTAAGAAGAATCTACCATACCCTTGGTTGTACTACCTAGTTACTCAGCTATTAGAGAGTATTCTTCTTTTGTGTTGTTTATAGTGCACTGTAGCAATAAGATGATTGATTATCTTATTAAATATAATTTTATATAACCTGTGGGACTTCTAATATACTCTAGGGTACATGGAAGTAAAACTACATTTATGGGTGTTGTCTAATGTAGTACTATGAGAAGGGGTTCCAATAGGGATTATAAGGGTGTCCAACCTAGTGAAATTGCTTATAGTTTTTGTATGTAATCTTCCCATGCCACAATATAACATAATATAACTAACATAGGGGTAAGGCCCAACATAATTTATATAGGAGTATAAATCAAGTATGGACCATGAAAAGGTGTGTTTGGAGTATATGTCATATGACAAAACTTGGTGTGCACCATAACACTATGAAATATGGTGAGGCATATGTGTAACATAATATGTTTGGAAAGGATATCACTTTCCCCAACACAATATTTGTAAGGTAAATAGTAATGCAAGATGGGGGCATATTATTATGCATGTGAGTTGTATTAAACTTATCAACAATTAAATGACATGATTGCATCATGTTGCCAACTTTTGACACATGCATCATTATAGATATAAAAACAGTTTATTGGCATCTAGTCTCCATTAGAAAACCAATTTCCAAAATCAAAGCTTACTTTATAAGACTCCAGATATGTTCTTAAGTGGTAAGGGACCAACCTAAAGATATTTAATAAACCTATGTTTATGGTAGAGGAGAGGTATCTTTAAAGGATAAATTGAAAAATACTTTTCATCAACCTGCAATGTCCACCAATATTTGAGAGCATTATGATTATTATTCCCCTTATCAATGGTGTTCATTTGCTAATGGAAATTTGGGTCTGGACTAGGGACTCCTCCCAATATTTTAGCAATGAATCATAATATGGAAATTACTCATAAAGGATTGTTATAGTATAAAGAGACCATTGGATATCTATGGATTTGAAGCCAAAGTAAGAAGTATAATTTTTCATTCTCCTTCTTGAAATGTAAGATATTGTTTCCATATTGTCACTTATCATCTCATTATAAATATGGCCCAACAATGAACTTTGACCTATTTTCCCCTTAAAACAATAATTTATCCTCCTCATTGGGACATGACTTAAAATTGGCAACATTAAAAGCACAGGGCTCACTCAAGATAAATGTGGATGGTAGAGTTAAATTTAGGAGCTATAAGTTCTTAAGTTTACCCTTCACAGAAAAATTATAATCTACGAGTAATTGTGGGCATGCCAACAAATAGAGCTCTTATAATGCCTTTGAGATGAACACCAAAAGGTGGTTCATCATGTACAAGGATTTAAATTACACTTCACCCAAACAAATGGTGATAAAAGGGTTCTTGGAAGTTGGGTTCTAATTAGTCTTGGTAATCATGTGAATAGTGGAATCCTCAAGGAAAGCATTTTCAAAATGAAAAACATGTTCAAACTCCATACTAACATCTTTGCTTGCATGCATTAGAGAAATTTTGAGGTCTAAAATGGGCCTCCTAAGGAATATTATAAAAAGTGGAAATAATAAAATAAGATTAGATTACCTCATCAAGTTATGGAGGAAACAAAAGAAAAAATTATATTTTCAACTCGTATTTTCAACTTGTCTCCCTACGATTTTATTCAAATTTTGAGCAAGAGCATTCGTTGGATGCATAATTTAATTTTGCATCGAAGGAGTACCCATGTTTCATATTTTTTATGAACCCTACTACATGAAACATGTGAAACACATGAAAAATGTGATTCAATCTCGTTTTTCCATGTATCTCACATCTTTCGTGTAGTAGGGTCCATCAAAAATATGCAACATGGGTACTCCTTAGATGAAAAAATAAATTTTGCATCCAATGAGTGCTCATGCTCAAAATTTGAGTAAAATAATAGGGAGATAAGTTGAAAATACGAGTTGAAAAGGTAGTTTTTTTATTTTTTCATTTTTTTTATCTTTTTACCTTTTTACTCCAAAAATGGTGAATCATCCCCCATGGTTGACATCAACATATTGAATCTTATTGGTTATTGTAAATTTTATTTTTGTTGTACATTTTTGTTTTGAGACCCATTTTTTAACTCAAAAGTTCTCGAATGTCAGCTTCAAACAAGATTTTATGATCAAATAACACAATAGGAACAATCCCATACTCTTCTTCTATGATACTAATTTGTAGACATAGAAAGGAAAGTTATTAAAACATGAATCAAAGTCCTTAATGTGATCATGCTAACCATATGTTTAGTATCTAAAATAAAACAATAGTATTATGTTCATGGTCATGCACATTGTTGGATTTGCAAGTGATGTAAAGTTAGTGGCATTGAAAGGAAATTCATTACAAAACCCTAAACTTAATCCTTGACCATTATCAACTTCAAGAAAAATTTCATTATTAAGGATATAAGGGGATCAATTTTGCATCCCATTTCTACATTGGTAAACTCTAAATCATAAAAAAAGGAGAAACATTAGAACACATATTGTCACAAAACCTAAATTTCAAAGATGAACCGTGTGGATGATCAAAGGGACTCCTTTTTGAAAATGAGAAGCTTGAAATATCGATATGGTATTATGTTAAATAAGGATCAAGGAGAACCCACCCCTTGAGTGCCATTTATTTTGCAAGAGCATGGAAAACTTGTCTAGGAAACTAGCACATAATAATTTCAACATTATCCTTATATTTTAATGGGAAAACATTACCAGCACTTAATATGATACAAGGAATAGACTTGGTTTTCTTTATATTTCATTTTAACTTCGAAGAATTCCATACGGGTCACAAAAATCATGATATTCATAAAAAGGTTATATACTTGAGGGACAAATTATTTTCAATAATAACGTTAAAATCTTAGATATGATGTTTAATTGGATTATAGTTGAGAGTATGGTAAAAATTCATCCATCCAATACCAAAAGGGTGACTACAGGTGATTAAGGACATTGTCGTTATTATAATTGCTAAATATTTTGGTACTCAAAACCATTCTAGTTAAGCACCAACATCAATATCTCATGGCCTAAGTGAGAATCATGGTGAAATTGGCACCAAGTTTTAAATCCATGAAGGAAAACATGCATAAATGATGGTGTGTGGTGACAATAGGATTAGATATTGTGCAAATCAAATTAACATTCTAATAAGGAATAATATGTTCACTTGATTCCTCTATATAATAATGTGAGGTGATTTAATAAATTAATGGTCATGATTATGTAAAAGGTAAGATATTTCCTTGGTTTCAAAGTAGAATGTATCAACCAAATATACCTAGTGTGAAGCACTTTCATTTGTTTATTGAAATAAAAGAAATGAAATCTAAAAGGGATATCTTTACTCTACTCTTTAAATTTTATTTATTTGAGGACTAATGCTTAAGCAAAACTTTAATTTGTTTGTAGCAAAATATAGGAGAATTAATTCCTCAAAGTCTGGATGATTTTGTAGCATATGAAATTCACACTTAGGTATTCCCATACACCTACCCATTGAATAGTGTCATGTGTGGAGCACCCTTGCAATGGATTCATGCATAAATTTCCCAAATGATGATACAGTACCCTCTCGTGTATGGAACACCCTTGCAATAGATTTGTGCATAATTTCCCAAATTATGATAAGATACTCCTCAACTGATATGCTAATGTGATATACACCTTCCAATAATTCACCTTAGCCTATAGCATGTAGGTGGGATATTATGGCACCATTTATCCCTTGGTCGTCAAGTTTGTCTCATTTTGACATTTCAGGGCTCATTTTGGGTAATTAGTAAATTTGGGTCTAGGGGCACAAACCCCTAATCAGGTTTGTATTTACTTAAAATATCTCTATTGGAATTGTTAGTTAAGGGGTCAAAAGGATTGAAACCTAATTAACCCTTCTTGTTCTCTAAGTGGGAAGCATACCATTGGTTCCTTGTAGAAATTATGTTTTTAATCCATGATCCATGTAATAGAAGCTCCTTATAGGGCTAAAAAGTCAAACCTGCAACATTAGTTCAATGGCCATGATACTAATGTTTGGAATGAATTTATCAATACAAATACTAGCATAAGGTAAAACAATGATCTAAACACTAACCTAAGGTAAACAAATGCCTAGAGATCATTTGATTCCCTATTTATACCATTTATTCCTCTCTCAAAATCCACTATAATTTTTTAAACTTATTTTTTCTTTGAAAACCCAACTTTACAAGTAGACACTTGCATTATAAATTGATGTCATTCCACCTCTCCCAAACCCCTAAGATTTCTTGCACTAGTGATATCCAATTCCTCTATAAGAACTCATTTTATTAGCTTGGCTCCAATCTTGTAGGTTACATCGATTCTTAGAGCATGTTAATTTAAATCCTTGTACATGATGAACCACCTTTTGGTGTTCATCTCAAAGGCATTATAAGAGCTCTATTTGTTGGCATGCCCACAATTACTCGTAGAT
>Ga0115851_101422_pt1 | contig 12635 bp, 7 predicted proteins | sample InSIn2gowninarea_FD_83865 | JGI IMG/M metagenome (GOLD analysis project Ga0115851, IMG submission 83865)
AACCCAGGTGCGCCGCGCCACTGATTTTCACCCTTCAAACCTAAAATCGCTCTCTTGGCCTTTTAAAAATTGAAATGCACTTGCTTTCCTTCACTTGTAGACACAAATGAGCCTCCTTTGATTTGAAAAAACTTTATATAGCCATGGCTTTTAATTTTTTCATTCAAGAAAACCCACTTTGCTAATTTTTGATTTTCACTTGCTTTAAAAAACTCTGTTTTTGGGCAGCTTGCTTTACTTTTTGCCTTTGATGGACTGAATGCTTTGACTTTTTGTTTCTTTTGCAGGTGGTGGAGTTGCAAAGGCTTGGCAAGGTGACCAGGGCTACCTCTAAAATTATTACATATGGAAAAAATGAAATTACATCAAATTTGTACATGAAAACATAAAAACTCTGTTTTTCCTAATCAATCATTGAGCATGTGATAATGGAAATTATTGTTGCTGAGACTTTATTTGACCTCCTCATGGGCCTGTTGAACGTTATTGAGCATTGACAAGACCTTAATGACGAAAAGCTAGACCTAATGGGACCTAAAACCCAAAAAATGACTTGTAGATTTAAACACAAAAAATGATGATCTAGATGTATGAAAATGGGCCAACAGGTAAAGAACATGAGGGAAAATTTATAATATGCCACTACCATCAGATGATCCATGACCCTAATGGAATGCAGCTGATCGAATGAGACACCTAACATGCAATGCAACAAGAGAATTTGATCACTGATGGAGAAATGAAGATACCGACACTAACATGATCAAATGATGCAAGATGATTCCATACCATTATGTTTTGAATCATTTCAGTTTTTGAAGGGAATTTTACATAGTATATCTTCAAATGAGCAGCCTGTAGAAAATCATGCATTCTCATTGGAACCAATAGAAAATGGGTTGCAACAGTCTTTTCAAGTTTTTCATGATCCAATAGCTGATGTGTTGGATGATGTCTATAGTCAAATTCTTTCTCCATTAGCTAACTGTAAGCTTGAAAAAAGGATTGATACAAACTTGATTCGACAACTGGTTTCTTTGTCATTTTCAACAGGAGTCTCGTCACAAAGCTCAGATGAAAGTTTGCATTCATGGTATGAGGAGAAGAAAAGTAATCCATTGGATGAGATAAGTCCCAGTGCACATGAATTTCAAGATCCTTATGCAATATTTTTGGAGTTAGATAGAGAATCCATATTATTTAATATGGGAAAATTTGGATCTGTTTACAAGTTTTCATGGGAGTTGCATTTCAGTAGTGCTCTCTTCTTTCTCATAAATAAGCACTTGCGGAGAATTCAAACAACAGCCATAATGCTTACTTGGTTGCATTGGTTGTTTCATTTCACTTGATCATGTGATGAATGGAACAGTTAGAGTAGGTTTTATTGAATAAGCTCCATTTTGAGAATTTTTTCCAGTTTGTCAGTTGTGTTTTAGTATTGAGTCAGTTTTTAGTTGAGTAAAAGTTAGTTTGTGTCTTTGAGTTATCAATATTCAGTCAAGTATTTCAGATTCAGTTTTTTTACTCGATGCCCAATGGATAAGGCTACTTGGTCTACGGTGTTCTTGGCACCTCCAAGGAGCTACCATCCCCATTGGAGTTAATGTTAGTGTCTGTCTTGTCATACTGCCATCAGGGATCAAAATATTCTCTTTTGCATTTGCATAATAGGAGTCCCATACTATAAATTTTCATCACTCCATTAGGTCATGGATCCATTGATGGTTGAGGTCACTGCAGTTTTCCCTCATGAAATATACTCGCTGATTCTCTTTTCTATAGTCTTCAGTCATGGTTCATTTTCACTCTACAGTTCATTTCATTAGGTCATAGGGTTTGGTCCCATTAGGTTTTAGGGTTTCCGCCATAGTAAAATTTGATGGTTAAATGCCAATAATGATCAGCAAAGACATGAGGATGCTAAATAAACTCAAGCATGGTATCTTGAAAGTCAAAAGTTATTCCTTTTAAAGCCAAATGTAATTTTCACCTCAAAACATGTTTTGAGGTGAAAACACAGTATTTTGTTTTTATTTTCATTTCTTATGTAATTTTATGTTTCTATATGTAATATTGATTCCCAGCTGCTCCTAATCATTCATTCCTACTGCCTAGTTACAAGCATTGCAAAAAATCAAGTTGGCATGACCTAATCCACCTACAAAAGCAAAAGTGAAACAGGCATTAAAAACAGAATTTTAAAAAAAGGCAAAGAACATTTGAAAAGTGGGTTTCAAAAAGTAAAAATCAAAATGATGCCCATATATAAACCCTCTCATCCTACTTTTATATAATTATGTTATCTTGCAAGTCAAAGAAGCCAAAAGAGAGAAGAAAGAAGAAATTTCCAAGTGGTTTTGAGCAAAACAGAGGCGGCGCTGCGCTTCTGGAAGAATTTGCCCAACGCTGTGCGTAGGGAAGAGGGCGTTGCACATAGGGAGATTTCTGTCAGTTCAAATTTGAACATGCGCTGCGCGTAGGAGCTGACACTGTGCTTCTGGGCGAGTGCGCTGCGCGTAGGGCAATTCTGCTCAATAATGCCTAGTTTGCCAATTTTCGACTATTTTCTTGATTTCTCTCTCATGGTGGAGGACTCACTGATGTAATTAATGTCATGGCTTGTAACTATGAGGGTAAAACACTAGTAAATGGTAGATTAATTAGATTAAAAGTGGTTTTGAGGGTAATGAATCTATTTCCCCTCTTTTAGAGGCAAGTTGTTTGATTGCCTGGATTCCTGTTCCTTGTTTAGAAATGGTTGAAATAGCTCCTCTTCTCATGGTTTCGACCCCTGATGGTTAGGATGATTGATTTGAATGCCTATATCATGTATTTTCTTGGTCATTTGTAGAGGTTGGACTCAATTGGATGCTCAACACTTGATTGTATTTCTCTTGTAAGCAGTTTTGACAGGCCATTAATAGGAATTGTAGCTGTTTTTATGGGATCCCTGTGGTATGGAGTTCTAGCAAAGTTTTTCCTTATGTGATCATTCGTTTACTTGTTTTATGTATGCTCTTAATCATCTGAATGCTTCTTGTTGAATGTTTTCAAGTAAGATAGGTGGAATCCATTGTATTTAATGCTCTGCCTTGGGAAAACACTCAATATTTCATGTTTTTTCTATTGTTTAAGAAGGATCCATGATCTCCACATTCCCTCCTTAGCTTCTGACCAGTAAAACACTTCATTTCATCAAGCTTAAGAATGCTATAACCTATGCCTACCTTGCCCCATAGAACACACTGCAATTCTGACCTAATTCCCTAGACCTAAACTGCCCAACTCCTCCCGATCTAGCAAAACATCAACAAAACCCAATCAAAATTCCCGTGCTACTATACCTAGCCTAAAATCCTTACCTGATCCAGTCATCTCAACTAAGATTCCAAAGGAGAGAGCCCTCTCCCAGACTTGTAGGGCTAGCTGCAAGGCTAAACTTGGTTTGTGGTTACCCTGGAAGTTGCCTCCCTTCCGCCTGAGGTAAATCTAGGTGATAACAGAAAGTATAACCAGGGAGTTTGTAAACAAGTATGCCCAAGACCAAACTATGGTAGGAAACTTAATCATTCCATTGACTCTAGAATACATCTCTCAAGCACTAGATGTACCATTAACAGGAGAAAACTATCACAAGGGTCTACACTTCAAAGAGAAAGCATGGACTTTCCTCTTAGAGAAGAACAAGAAGGGAACCTTTGATAGAACCAAAGGCATACCTAGGGAATGGTTCAATGAGCCTTGGAGATAATTAATTTTGTTCATTCAAATTTTTTTCACACGTGATAGAAGCCATAATGTGGCACATCTTTACCATGTCAGACTGCTCCAACATATCAAAAGAGAAGTAAAAATTAACTTGCCATATTTCTTCTCCAGGAATCTGATAAAGATGATAGAGTCAGTGAAAAATGAAACTAAACCAAAGGAAGCTCATTTGTGTCTACAAGTGAAGGAAAGCAAGTGCATTTCAATTTTTAAAAGGCCAAGAGAGCGATTTTAGGTTTGAAGGGTGAAAATCAGTGGCGCGGCGCACCTGGGTTAGAGCGTGGCGCACACATCCAGCGCAGTGCACTTGGTTGTATTCACAGCATATATTTACAATGGGCGCGATGCACCGAGACATCGTGGCGCACCTGTGAGGTGGCGCGGCGCACAGGACTGAAAGGCCTGAAATTGTTCACAACTTTCTCCAAAATTAAAAAATCGCTAACTCCTCAATTATCCAAGTAAATTGACACTTCTTCATGGACAATGAATGAGTTTATCTTGGTGTTTATGGTGATTTGATGGGGAAAAATTGAAACCCTAGCTCCTCGCATTTCTTGTTAAAAAAACCATTACATAAGGTTTACATATTGCATTTTTACTGCTAAATTTCACCCTTGCCATTTTCATTCCCTCACTCCCTCACTTCATTTTCCCCCTCCCTTTTCATTTATATTTACCCGTTCCTTATTCCCCATATCCCTAAACTACTAACCCTAAATCCATAATCCCACTATCCCAAACCCTAGTCAAATATCCCTAAACCCTAAATATCATCCCCTAAACCCTTTTATTCCCTAAAGAAACTATCAGCAACATTTCCAAACCCCTCATACAGATTCCATCCATAGTCCCTCATACATTCATATCTTTGGCAGAAAAAAACCTATTGACACCATAAAATCTCTTCATACTCATCTAAGAAAACTCAAACATTGGCAAACATAGAGTCAGATTCTTCCTATGACAGAGATGGGAAACAGTCAGTGACTCTTCTAGAGAAATGCATGCACCAAGGAGACCTCATAAGAGTGGAAAACATAACCGAGAGGAGCCTACTTCACTTGCCAAGCTTTTGGCCTGTCCTCTTGCTGTCACATCCTTCCAATATCAATCTTGTTATAAATTTTGTGAGATGGTGGAAAGAGTCAAATACCACCATGAGCTTGCCAGACTTTTTGTGCTCCATCTTCACAATGGACAGGTCAATTTGGTAGGTGTGACATTCATCTTGACACTTGAGACTATAGCTCAAGCAACCGGTATTCCAAATGTAGGTGAGCAATGGAATAAGGGACAGCTAGTGGACAAAGATCATTATAAGCCTTATATCAAGATTGGTTTTCAGAGACATATTGGTAGGGTCTTCCCATTTAGGTACCTATAGGACACATATGCTCCCTTGATGAAACTCATAATTAAATATTTCAGCTATGATGGCAGATTTTCACGTCTGTACACCTATCATATCAGATTGTTGATTCACTTTACTAGGGTGAAGATGACGAACCTGCCCTATTTCATTTGCCGGAATATCGAGAAGATGACCACCTTAGTGCACAGGAAGCCTCCTCATCAGCAGTATAATAGCATCTATCACTTTGCACTAATCAAAATTGTGGTTTTGCATCAGCTTGGTTTATTGAATGTGTCATGGGAGGATTTCATCTCACATGAGGTCTTTACAGGTCCTCAAGTTCCCCCATTAGTTTTTCATGAGGCAGGAGAGCCTTCACATTAGCAAGAGGTGCATGAGGCACAGACCACTAGTGTGCTAGTGTTTGTCACATACCAAAAGGGCACTAGAAGATTGTTTCCAGTAGCAAAACGAGCACTATCTCCACCCGGGGTGGAAGGGGTCTTGTTTCCTCCATCAGCAAAGCAGGTACAGGACAAGGGTAAGAAGCCCTTGCATGATGAGGGACCTTCAGGAGGTCAAGAGGCGGATTTCATTCTTATTCAAGATGACAACACTGATTTGAGCTCAAAGCTCAAAGATATCATTCGGAGCAGCAAGATGACATTCATCATTTTTCCCTCAACCTGGAAAGAGCCAAATGGATAATAAATTATTTGGAGCAGAGGAACAAACAGCTTGAGGATCAGTAAACCATCATGGAGCTCAAAAACATAAAGGCAAACCGGCAAGCTGCCAAGAGGAGGAAGATCAAGTTGACAACACTTGAACAAGAAATTCAAGTTGATTATGAATCTTGGCTTGAGAGGACACATTTTCACTTGGAGAGGATGCTAGAGAAGGCCAATAGAGATACAAAGATGTTGAGGCACATGGCATACCACTAATTGGCGAGAAACAAGGTGTGCAAAGCGAGAATCAAGATTTTGAAGGCCAAGTTGAAGAAAGCCATGAGGAAGAGAAAAGAGCAATATAGACTCTAGATCTTGGTTGAGGCTTCCTTAGCCTAGCACAGCACCCGATGAGGAACACTCAGCCCAAATTTCAAGAAATTTGGGAAACTTTTTGTAAATTTTGAATTTTTGGCCTAAAAAACAGGTTTTTTTGCCTGGTGCGTCGCGCCACTTGGCGCGCGCTTTTTCTAGAGAACTCCTTTTGAGGAAAACTCAACAATTTTGGATTTCTCATAGAAAAATATGAATTTCCTCACATGTACAAGAAATTTTGATAGGTTTTGAGCTTCCAAAAAGGTCAAAAATACCTCAAAAATGACCTTTCCACCCCTTTTTAGATACACAGGAAGCAGTGTTGGGAAAACTCATTTTTGGAGGGGCAAATGCAGACCAAATTCAGAAATTCAACTTGTTCTATAAAGTAGACAGGTATACCTTTCCAACAAGCCCACTTGGAGCAAATGTGGTGCACGGGAAGGCCTCCAAAAGCAGCTCCAAAGTAGTGCGGCGCACAGGATAAAATTTCTCATTTTGACCAAAAAACTTTGTTTTTCGCCTAGTTTCTTCACAGTTTGACTTTTCTCTTTCTAATAGTCAAACTCATGATGTAATTTAATGTGACTTGATGGATTTTGATGTAATTATGCTAAATTTTCACTCATAGAGGTAGATTCATTATAAAAAAGTAGTTTGCAACTGAATGAATCAGTTTCCTAAGTTTTAGAAGCAAGTTGTTCCACTGCCTACTTTTCAGTTCTTAGTTTAGATCTTGTTGAAACAGCTCCTAAACTCATGAATTCGACCCCTAAAGCCTAGCATGAGTTTTTTGATGCCTATATCTAGTAATTTTTCAGTCATTTGTAAAGTTTGGACTCTTGTGAATGCTTTGAGCATTATTGTACACTCTTTTTAGCAGTTTGGCAAAGGAATAGACCAGGGTTTGCAGCACTTTATGGTATTCTTGTGGCAACTTGATTTGGTATTGTGTTTCCTTCTATAACTGCAAGTTTATATGTGTTTTATGCATGCCATCATCTCTCTTTTCTTATCTTAACTAAATCAAACAAGCATAAGGGTAGAATTCATTGAAGTTGCAGTGCTCTACCTAGGGTTTGTTTAGTTATTTATGTTTTCAGTTGTTTGAAGAGGATCCCTGAGACTTTCATGCCCTCTCCAACTCCTCGCTAACCTAAAAGTTCTCCATCCCGCTCAATTTGAAGTGCTAAACCATTTGCCTACCTCGCCCCATAGAGATCTATGCAAGATTGTGTCCATTCCCTGGACCCAAATCTGCCTTTCACATTTGAGCCAGCAAAACAAAATTAAATTCATTCAAACTCCTCAGAACGCATCCCTAGCCTAAAATTAGTCTTTACATCAGTCATCTCAAGCTTTATTGACTATCTTTTCTGAGATTGACAACGAGAGAGCCCTCTCCCGACCTGGTAGGGCTAGCTCCCAGGTTAAGCGTGGTTTGATGTTACCCTAGATCCTGCCTTTCTTAGCCTGAGGTAGATTTAGGCCCTAACAGATCATATGTTCCAGCTTCCAAGTCTTCATCTGCAACTTGACATTCAATGGCATTCGGGGGTTCAAAATTTTCTACACTTTCCTCCTCACTTCCATAGCTGATATGCAACGATTGATCACTGTATTCCAGCTGCTGAAAGTGAACTTCCTCCTTCCACAAACCAGCTGTTGATTTGTCTGCAAGACTAGCTGCTGTTTGGGGAACATCATCATCATCATACTGATTGAACTTAGGAAAATAATTAATATAAAACACATCATCAAGCATACATGTCATATCAATAGATCTCTCTTCTCCAAGATGATCTATAAAACAATCATTATCAGGTCTATGACCACTAGGATAAGAAAGAAAATGTTTTGGATCGGCAACTTGTTTTTCTTCAATTAGCGAGCCATGGTCTTGAACATCATATTCTTTCCTTGTGGTGATCTTTTGCATCATCTCTTCTACTGCACTTACCAAAATGTCGAGCTTTACCTCTAAAGATGTTGATTCCTCTGGATCTATGTTCTTCATCTCTTCTTCCTTCAACTTTGCCCTTCTGATTAGCAAATTAGCCTCTACATCTACTGCACTATTTTGCATATCTTCAAGTGTTTCAAGGTTCCTTTCCCTCATATGAAACTCCATTTCCGGATGAAAGGCTTCTGAGTAGTGTAAGAGAGTGGATCCAGGAGGAGGTCTTATATTAGCAGGCATCAAAAAATAAACTTGGTTAAACCTGGCAGAAAACTGTTGTATTGTCTCCCTTAGTAGTGTTTTCAGCTGGTTATACTCTTCTATAATCAAGAAATGGTTTTGTTTGACCACCCACTTGAAGAGGAAAGTTTCGACAAACTGCTGTAAATCTGAGATGCTCACATCAAGCAGGGTTTTGAACCAACTCTTGACTTTGCCTTGCAAAGAAAGAGCAAAAAGCCTAATACTAACATCCTCTTCATCAACTTCAAAAAGCTCAAGAAAAGATTCAAAATTCAGTATATGTCTCTTAGCAGTGATGTTGTCACATTCACCATCAAATCTTGGTAGATATCGATAATGATTTTTAGGGAAAGCATGGGATATAGGAGTTAAAATCAAAGGCTTGTATCTATCTGGAATTTTACAAGGTATAGGGGTATATAAAAAACCTGTAGAATTATTCTTGATCTCTTGAGGCTCATCAGTTTGAAGATGGTCATCATAAGATTCAGAAGAAGGGTCTTGATCAAGATCAAAGGCATGCGAATATTTTGTATTCACAATCTTCAAAGGGAAAGAATCAAATGCAAGTCTAGGATCTTTTCTCAAATACAATATACTTTGTAAAGCCTTCTTGACATTCTCGGGAAAAGAGAAGAAATAATTTATATCAAAGAACATAATGTCTTGGATGAAATTCCAACGTGAATACCTGATCTTTCCATATTGTCCTTTCATGTTTTTGCTGGTTGGGTTCATCCTCCAATGAAGTCCTTGGATATGATCTCGAAACTGATTTAGAGTCGCCAGGTGAATGATTTCAGCCTTCCTATGTCTGATCGTTGTCCACCATCAACAATCAGATCTAAACTTGATACATTTTGCTGAGGAACATAAAACTACATTCCCTAGTATGGTCGCCACTATGTTATCACCTAGATTTACCTCAAGCTGAAGGGAGGCAACTTCCAGGGTAACCACAAACCAAGCTTAGCCTTGTGGCTAGCCCTACAAGGCTGGGAGATGGCTCTCTCCTTTGGAATCTCAGTCAAGATGACTGGATCAGGTAAGGATTTTAGGTTAGGTATAGTAGCACGGGAATTTTGATTGGGTTTTGTTGATGTTTTGTTGGATCAGGAGGAGCTGGGCAGTTTAGGTCTAGGGAATTAGGTCAGAATTATAGTGTGTTATATGGGGCAAGGTAGACATAGGTTATAGCATTCTTAAGCTTAATGAAATGAAGTGTTTTACTGGTGAGAAGCTGAGGGCATGTGTAGATCATGGATCCTTCTTAAACAGTAGAAAAAACATGAAATATTGAGTGTTTTCCCAAGGCAGAGCATTAAATACAATGGATTCTACCTATCTTACTTGAAAACATTCAACAAGAAGCATTTAGATGATTGAGAGCATACATAAAACAAGTAAGCAAATGATCACATAAGGAAAAACTACGGTAGAACTCCATACCACAGGGATCCCATAAAAATAGCTGCAATTCCTATTAATGGCCTGCCAAAACTGCTTACAAGAGAAATACAATCAAGTGCTAAGCATCCAGCTGAGTCTAACCTCTGCAAATGACCAAGAAAATACATTATATAGGCATTCAAATCAATCATCCTAACCATCAGGGGTCGAAACCATGAGAAGAGGAGTTGTTTCAACCATTTCTAAACAAGGAACAAGAATCCAGGCAGTCAAACAACTTGCCTCTAAAAGAGGGGAAACTGATTCATTACCCTCAAAACCACTTTTAATCTAATGAATCTATCATTTACTATGTTTTACCCTCATATTTACAAGCCATGACATTAATTACATCAGTAAATCCTCTACCATGAGAGAGAAATCAAGAAAATAGTCGAAAATTGGCAAACTAGGCATTACTGAGCAAAATTTCCCTACGCACAGCACACTCGCCTAGAAGCGCAGCGCCGGCTCCTACGCAGCGCACATTCAAATTTAAACTGGCAGAAAGCTCCCTATGCACAGCGCGCTACCCTACGTGCAGCACCAGGCAAATTCTTCCAGAAGCGTAGCACCGGTTGCCTACGCGCAACGCCGCCTTTGTTTTGCTCAAAACTACTTGGAAATTTCTTCTTTCTTCTCTATTTTGGCTTCTTTGACTTGCAAGATAACATAATGATATAAAAGTATGATGAAAGGGTTTATATGGGCACCATTTTGATTTTTACTTTTTGAAAACCCACTTTTCAAATGTTTTTTGCCTTTTTTGAAAACTCTGTTTTTACTGCTTGTTTCACTTTTGATTTTGCAGGTGGATTAGCTCATGCCAACTTGATTTTTTGCAATGCTTGTAACTAGGCAGTAGGAATGAATGATTAGGAGCAGCTGGGAATCAATATTACATATAGAAATATAAAATTACATAAGAAATGAAAATAAAAACAAAATACTATGTTTTCACCTCAAAACATGTTTTGAGGTGAAAATTACATTTGGCTTTAAAAAGAATAACTTTTGACTTTCAAGATACCATGCTTGAGTTTATTTAGCATCCTCATGTCTTTTCTGATCATTATTGGCATTTAACCATCAAATTTGACTATGGTGGAAAAACTAAAACCTAATGGGACCAAACCCTATGACCTAATGAAATGAACTGTAAAGTGAAAATGAACCATGACTGAAGACTATAGAAAAGAGTATCAGCAAGTATATTTCATGAGGAAAAACTGAAGTGACCTCAACCATAAGTGGATCCATGACCTAATGGAGTGATGAAAATTTACAGTATGGGACTCCTATTATGCAAATGCAAAAGAAAATATTTTGACCACTGATGGCAGTGTGACAATATTGACACTAACACTTTCACTGTGCCCATTAAACCTCTGAAGAAAACCTATAATTCCAACTTGATATAGTTTCTCTATTATTTCTTTCTTCCACTACTCAATTTGGAATTTTGGTTCTATTCTTGTAGCCATGTTTTCTGAAAACCAATTGATATATCCCTCTATTGTCATCAATATCATTTTAAAAATGAAAATAAAAATCATTCATGCATACAGATCTTCTTGATTCAATTATACATTGTAGTAGTAGAGCTTACCTCCTTCCTGATACTCTTAAAAAACAATGAATTCAAGCTTGTTTAATCTATGTTTTGTTGCAACAATAAGTCACTTTTATTTTCAAAACATTACTCTTTGTAGATGAAAATCATAAAAAACAAACATCTTGTTTATTCTCTGATGCACAAACCATTCTCTATTCTATTCCATTTCATCAAAACCCCTACTCTATACATGTAAATGAAATGATCTTCTCATACATATCATTCATTATGTTCACTGTTTATAGGAAAAGAAATCAAAAATCGAAACTCTGTTTTGATATTGAATTTATAAATAAATAAAAAATTGCCATAGCTCTGTTGAGCTCTGAAACTACATCTCTTCTACACACTTTTCTAGACTTTTTCCCCTCACCAGTGCCTCACAAGCTATCAAAAATCATTACATATTGATTCTGAGAGTACATTTAAGTGGTTTTCTAACTATGTTTTTGTGTTTTCTATTTGACTTAGATTTTGCTCATCAGGTGCAGAATGCAACCACTTTCTGCAGCTGACTTGAGATTCCGCAGTTGTTTTTGTTAATCTCTAGGTTGCAGGTGTTAGCAAGAAAAACAAGGCACGTGGGCAGGTCATGAATGATCTGGACATGGACTAGGTCCTATTGGTTTAGCAAGATTCGTAGAGGAAATCCATGGTTAATCGGTGGTCAAACGAGGAGTCCTACGGCAAACAGGTCTCTGTTTCAACACGTAAAAGGGTCCGAGACCGTTCCTAGATCCGTGGATTCATTTTGACAGCTGTAGACTACCTCCACGACATAAATCCAATAGCCACCTTTTGGTAAATTGAATGATCATGGCAACCAACACACTAAGCTCATGGATGTTGTCTTTTTACATGTCTTTTGCTGAAGTAGTTCCATAGGAAAAACAGTTATGTAATTTCCCTTATAAATAACGCATTTGCAAACGCATGTAGTTAGTTTTTGTTGATGTAATCTTGTTGTTAAGTTTATGTACTGTGACGTGACACTGGTCTTGCTGTTGTAATGAGAGGATCCTTCCTCTGTTTTGCAATATAAGAAGACTATGTTTTATATGACTGTGTGCGCATAATCTCTATTTGATAGCTTGTGAGGCACTGGTGAGGGGAAAAAGTCTAGAAAAGTGTGTAGAAGAGATGTAGTTTCAGAGCTCAACAGAGCTATGGCAATTTTTTATTTATTTATAAATT
>Ga0115851_101423_pt1 | contig 12631 bp, 12 predicted proteins | sample InSIn2gowninarea_FD_83865 | JGI IMG/M metagenome (GOLD analysis project Ga0115851, IMG submission 83865)
TAACTAAAAATAAATAAAATGAAATATGGGAATGAAATAATCAAGTGTCATGTCGTCATCGTGACTTTGGAGTTTCGGTATTTTAGTGAGTCCCATAGGAGTAAGTGCATGTTCTATGCACATTTTGATAGTTGGAGTGTGTGTCATAATCAAGGGCATGCATCCCAATCCTTGGGTTGGTTTCATGCAGACTGCATGGGAAAAATGAGCTTAGCTGAATCTAATGTAGTAGCAAGTTGCTCACTTGCAGCGATGTGTTTATAAATATTATTTAACTTCACTAGATTCTCCCACTCAGCAGTAGGTAACCAATGCACATTTTTTCATTTTGTGATCACCACTCTTAATCACGACCTTATCTAATACCTGGAAGTGGGAAAGTTTTCTATGATCTTGGTTATCCCAGCTAGGATAGTGAAGTCTCGGCAAAGAGTGTTAACCATTGTAGATGGACCAATAGCCTCTTCTACTATCATGTTCAAATAGCCAAGCTCTTGTTTTGTTGATTTCAACTGGTCAGAGAAAGTTTTCCAGGATATCACCCAATTTTCTTTATTCTAAAATGAAGGCACTATGAATCTTCCTAAATAATTCCATTCATTTTTGAAATCATTTATTCCTTTGATTACCTTATCAAATTCATCTCGCATAACTTGGATAGTGATTTGTTTTTCTCATAGCATGCACAGGGAATAGATGCATTCATCCGTGGTGGGTAATCCCAACGGCTCTAAGGCAACATATTCTAAGGTGTTGACCACATCTATGACAGTATCAAGGTCTTCATGTCTTTTATCTAGAGCTTCACTTATAGATTTACCCTCTGGTTTAGCACTTTCTATTATATCTTTCCCACAATCCCCCGGAATCTTTACATATGCTTCAATCACAGTGATCTTCTGCCAAATTTCTCTCCAGATCTCTTCTTTGGCTTCTATCAATATAGTTTTGCCTATTATAGTGACGCGAAGGGCTTCCTCCAAATATTTGACCTCATTGTTTTTGTCTCTCATAGTAGCCTAAATTTGTTCAATTTGAATATTCTTCTGCCTCACTACGACTTCACCCCTATGATATACCTATTCCTTTTGTTTTGTGAGTGTTCAGAGCTTATGCACTAATCAAGTGACCTTGACCTATAATATCTTGGGATCTTCAGACTCAGCAGTTGGGGTTGAATTAAGAGAGTTATTTATTGCAGCTTTATAATCAGTTAAGAGCTTCATGTATCACTCTTATTTTTCCCAAGATTCAGCCCTAAGCGTCTCTACCTATTTGAAATCTTCTTGTCACTCTCCTTCCTTAACTCGCAAGGAAACCTCCATGTCATGGAGACAAGTTTCAACCTATTCTCTCCTCTCGAAAGCTTGTATTAAGACATGAGGATCATGATCAGGGATCTTGAGGATCATTTGTAATTCTTTAATCTCCTTGTCTTTCTCATCCAGTAGTTTCTCTAGAGGAGTTATATCATGGGGATGTCCTGATTGACACACGATGATATCTTCTAATTATCTGATTCGATTGGTATTAGAACATAGCACTACTCGAGCCATATGAAACTACTCAGAAACCTCTTCGAGCATGGCCTGCATTTTCTTATTTCCTGCTAAAGAATCTAGTAATATCCTCACTATAATTTCACTCGCCTGTTGATGTAAATTTATCATCTCGATGTTTGATACTGTGTTGAGTTTTATGGTCAGGGCGGCAGTCCTGGCTCCAACCCTTTGCTGGTTTTCCCCTATATCAGGTTGAACTACTATGCGATTCAAGACATTTTCCTTGAGGTCGATAGTTAAGACAAAGCAAAGCCCGCTACTCGGCAACACCTCTCCAAGAGTTGAGGTGTCTGTGGATGGGGATTGTTCAAGGACTATAGTTAATACTGCTCCGGAAACCATCATTTCCCTTTACTCTTTGAACGAGTCTTGGATGTCAAAAGCTTGTGAACCTAAATATTTCATCCCAATAGCTTTGAAAGTCTGTCTAATTTCTACGTCCAACTACTCGACTCGTTAGTCAAACACGTCTGTGTTCACATCACTTTCTTTGGGCTTTACCCACTGAGCCATATCAAGTTGAGTCATGCCCTCAGGGTTCCGTTTTATGGAAGAAGAGAGAGAAAATTATGTATCAAGTTGGATTTATTTAGAATTTGATGTTGACTTGAATCACTTTGTACAACTGCCCCTGTAATCCCTGTAGATGATGCTAACTGCAAATTCTCTTGAATTAGTACTGGAAAGTTCACCAGCTTCTCCAATTGAAGCCTTCTTTCATGAAAATAGGTTGATAACCCAGCCTGCTTCTTGTGTCATGAAATAACACCCAAGGGGTCATAGTGCCAACAATCATCCTACATGAATCCAAAAGAAGTGATTTCCTTTTCCAAAATATAAATAGAACTTTTATTTTTAGCAATTTTAAAAGGAGAAATAACATAAGGGTAACTAAATAGTGCTCCTTTCTTTTTAGAAAGAAAATGACATTCATTTACTGCAAAACTCTACCTCAAAAACTCATATGCAAACAAAAAAGGAGTTACATACTTAGGTAGCTGATAAGGCAGATTATTGAATGCATACAGACGTATTAATGTATAGTCAGGAAATAAAAACCAACTATCGATACTTTCATGTTCAGTTAGCCTCAAGAATTTGGTCTGGTCTTCATAAATTCTACACACATTCATTTATCTTATTTTATCCCTCATGCAGTAATAAAAACAAATCGACATACTGAGAATAAGCCAGAGGAACGCGTTGAGGGTAGATTGCATCAGTCCAACATAACACCTCCTTCTCTCTACCATCGGGGTCAGTGGTGCTTAGGAGGAGTTTAGGATTCATAAAATAGGTAGGATAATTGTATATGACCAAGTGTATCAGGTAAGAACAATGGCATTAGGCACTGAATGAAGGGGCAGTAGATAAATATATCGTTAGGGTGTGGGCTAAATATTTTTGGAAATCTATGGTCTACTAGTCCAGATGGAGGGTGATAAGGCAAATTTCTAAGAACACTATGTCGTCTAATTTGGAATCATTGACGAGTGTGAAAATGGAAAAAAAGAGGGAAGTTAGGGTTTGAAAGAAAGGTTTAAGTGATTGAGTGGATATAGGAAAGGATACTTTTAGCTGAGGGTCTGGGGTCTCAAAGAGGGTCTTGAGGAATTCGAGCTTATCCTCTTCGGCCCAGGTAATAAATTTCTTATCTAATCCTTTCTATGTTAAATCAACACCTTGGGATGGGATTCTTAGCACCTTGGCTATTATCTGCTCATTTAATTGAGGAACAATGACCTACTCTTTTTAAAGTAAATCACCTTCTACTCTCACTTGAAGTGCTCAGCTAGCAAGAGACCTGAATCAGGGTGGAAATGGAATGGAGGAAGGGTTGCATGCAAGATTCTGGTCTTGAGCAAGCACAGGTCATTGGTCGTTGTGGTTGTTGACGAAGTAAGAGTTCTTTTTAGCGTAAGGATATCAATTAGGTGCACATTAGTGTCCTAAAAACCAGCTAACTCATTTACTAGGGCTTCCTTGCTTGTTGGCTCCGCCATCAATACGCAATAACCTGAAGTGCAAGTGAAAAAATAGATAAATAGCAAAGAAGACTTACAAGCCAGTAATGGCAAGTTTGTCGACTAAAGAGTTTCCCCACAACTTCAAAACGACTACGACTGAACTTCTCGAGAGAGCATGCAAGAAAATAAATTAACATGGAGAATGAAAAGATGGTGGCTAGGAGATTTAAATTGTGATTAGCAGTTAATTAATTTAGTGTACAAGTGTTTGATTTCATTAGTCGAGAAACCAACCACGATATGTGAGACCTGCTCATTGCATGGGGGTTGATGTATAAACAACATGCAAGTTGGAGTGCGACAACCGTTGATTTGGGACCAATTGACGGTTGTCACATCGTCGAGTCTCTGTGTAAGCATTAACGTGCGAGCATGTTAGAATGTGATGAGTCTGAATAACCGTCAAATCATAGAGGATCAAATGGATATGAATGATTGGGTAACACAATTGTGTTTGAGAGGCGTGCTACTCCTATTATGAGTGTTATTGTGAACCATAGGATCTAATCCTCTTCGTCAATCGATAAGGTACCTTAAGTGAGTATTAAGCACATAAGGGATTTTCAGAAAAATAAAAACTCGTGCTATTGAGGGTGCAATGGGCAATCGCTGGCCATTGATCTTCAATCAGCCAAGATCCACTATGCACAATTTATCATTCTATATGAAGGGCCTCTTACCTCTTTATTTAAATTCAAGAGAAGGGAATACTTAGCCAAAATTTAATAAGGGGTGGGATTTTATCCCAACACTTACTATCCATTCTAATTATTTAATCTAATAATTATGATTATATACTAAATATGAAGCGATGAGGGTTAATATTTCCTTGATACTAATATTTATATTGTTTCATGGGTTAACACATTTTTGGTCCACGATATAGTGTAATTAACCACAAAAATTCAAAACAATCACATAAAATGTAGTGCAAAACCTAAGAACACAAGAGAAAAGAAATAAAAACCATAAAAAAGGTCTTTCAACAAATAAAAATAGAGTTATGTTCACTTAAATTTCCAAAGGGGAAAAGTTCCAAGAAAAATACTCCAAATACAAGAACATTTCTTGACAAAACATTACATAACCTTCTACTCAATATATATATTTCCATATCCCCGATGGGGTGACATCCTTGCAACACTTGGGGGAGGAGCCTCATGTGTGAATACAGGTGGAGTGGGTGTGAAGGATGGTGCTTTCAATCCCTTCACCAAAACACATGTAATGGGAAGAGTAATACCAGGAGGTTGGCAACTCATGCGAGTATTAATATCACGTTGGAGTTTGGGGGTGGTGAACAGTTAAGGCATGGGAAGATGAGGGAGCCCGACATTCATATCTACACTCTGGTCTGGTGTTGGACCTCACGGAGGACTCCAGGGAGAAAACAAAAGCACCATAGGAGGTTATTTGGTAGGAGCGATCTGTGTGTACTCAGCTTGGGTATTTGTTGGATCAGTGTGTCAAGTTGGATCATGTTACAAATCCTCTTTCCTATTGCCAGTGTGCGTAAGGATGGGAATCCGACGGGACAAGACCTATTCCATTCCATTTCCTCTTGTCTTATGGTAAGCCTCTTTTCTCAGGCTAGAAGTGGAATTTGGAACCAACAGTATAGGATTCTTCATTGATAGTGACAGAAAGCTAGTTTCAATTTCCAATTTCGTGACCTCCAGCATGCGACGGTGCTTGGTGGATTGGTGGGTGGTCTCTGTGACGCGAATTTGTAGGTTGGTCATCACCATGGGAAACGTTGTGCTTAGTTGTCAGCTACTTTGTCTTCATATTTCTTTCAATTGTCTGTGGTGGTGTAGTGGGTGGCATTATTTGGTTTCTCTGGTGGTGGTGGTCATTTTCAGGTAGTGGGAAATGGTATTATGTTTCTCTCATGTGGTGGGTGGTGTAATTTGGTTCCTCTGATCGTGGTGTTTGGTTTCTTTGGTGGGGGGTATGGCCTATGTATTTTGAACACAGTGGCTCACCATCTCTTCAAATTATGAAACCCCCTGCATGGCATGGGCATTCCCCCTCACCAGCAACCCTTGGCCCTGTGGGTGTGGCAGACTCAACAATTTCCATTGGGGCTCCCCACTAGGGTGGAAACACTACTGCATGTGCATAGATGGCTAGTGTGGGAGCGCATGGAGGATGTGGAGGACGTAAACGATGTGCTAGTAGGGGTGGTGTTACATGGGTTCAAAATCTGATTCGTTGGGGTGGAGGAACTTGGGGTGGCAAGGGGAATCGGGGGTCTAGTCGAGCCGAAGCGAATGAAGGGCAGGGTATCTATAATTTTTTCTTGGAGAATTATTGAGCACTTATCAATATCCTAATGGAAAGAGTGGACACAGCATAGAGATTTTATCGGGAGGAGCATGCAGAGCATATGGCAACGTTAGACTGAATACACTATTTTCAATTCCAAGTCTGGGAGAGACTGGTGCTGGTTAGGCAAGGCCAAAATCAACTAACCGAGAAAGTAGAAAAGTTGGAGACTTGACTGGCGCACTTTGAAGAGCACATTCAGTGTGACTTCCATCCTCCACCTCCTCTAGGAACAACCCTAGACAACCTTGCTTCCATCACGTCAGACGACTAGTATTCTCTCTGGTGTATTTTTATGTTTTATCTGTATTTTTGTGCCTCTGGCCTTACCATTTATGGACAATGTCCCTAGTTTCCCTTTTGTATTTTTGTCATCTGGTGCAAATTTTGGTCAACAAACTCGGTCAGGGTGATACCACTTGTTTTGTGAACCACCGAATGTACTCCTTTTTTCCTATATTAATATAATGTTGACTTAGTAAATATATATATATATATATATATATATATATTTCCATAGAGAATCTTAACTACCTATGAGCCCACTTATAATGATATTTTACTAACTAATTTGGGTCTTACTAAGAAATAGAACCATTTTCATAATGAATGACTATTAGTTATCTATTTAATGGGCCTTATTCAATGAAGGTGGTCATATACATTAATAATGTATCTAAATATGGAGGTGTTGATGGTGCTAGATATTGCCAACATATAGGGGTTCTCCCTGATGTGAAGTCCTAATTATACCTCACAACATTTGGAGTAGGATCCCCATCCAAATTATCGGACCAGCCACTATAACCGTAAGGTTCGACTTAGTTTTAATGAATAACATAAGAGATTATATACATAACCCTTGAACAAGCAAGTAAGTTGAAATTGTGAAACACCGATTATAATGTGTAAAAGGAGACTTTCACAATGGGGGAGACAAAAGTGAGCCTCTAGAAGGAAGTAATAGCACTAACCTAAGAGAGACCCACAAGGAAAGAAAGATTCATTAGTTGTCTAGTGAAATAGTTAACTTAGACACAATTATCATTAAACCACATACAACACACCTTCAACAATATAAGTATTGAGGCCACCAAAATAGTTCAATTTCCTTAGTAAATGTGAACGAAACATATAGAAAATATCCAAAGAATAGTCATAAGACATTCCCAATAAATGCATGAAAATGTGTTGGCTCATCAAGCTTCAATTATTAGGTGAAAGATCCAAGTACACAGTTACAATGATGAGACACTATTTCCAATAGTGGAACATTAAGTCACTTCTTGCTTCTCCAAAGAATAGTTTTCTCTCATATGCCAAGTAGAGAAGCCAAGACTATCTCTCCAAAGCCTAAGCCTCCAAAAGCCTCTTACTTGAGTTATGAGGTCGCTTTTATAACAAGAGAAAAGACCTTTCATATCCTAATAACTCTTGGATTACCCTCATGACTCGTGGACTTCTAGTGTGTCCTTTAGACTTCTAAACAACTCTTGAATTTCTAAATGACTTTTGGACTCCTATACAATCTTTGTCCATATATGACTATGTGACTCTTCATGTTCCACATATGACTCTTGGACTTCAACACATTACATTTTATCCTTTCTTGAGAATACATCAATACATTCCACATGATGTGGCATGACACATGGACACATATTGACCATTATGATGACACTTGTACAAGTTACATCTTGAAAATGATTGCATGGACTTCATGATGAGGTGGAAATGCCAAGTTGTATTTCTTGTTGCTTCACCTTGCATTCTTGATGGTAAATCTGATCTATGCTTCATATTTATAAAATATCCACTTTGTTTCTCATCTCCACCCTCCAAAGGGTTTTTAATCATTATTAGAATCCTCTGGGTCATCATGAAATGTCTCCTTTATGTCTTATTCCATGATCTACTTCATGTCTTCATGATTGTTCTTTTTTGTTCTTATTCTCTGCAAGCATTTATTTATGATTTCTCCTTGCTATCTACTTAAGGATCCCCTTTTCATACTGAGATAGTACTCCTATGAATGCATATCATTCATGGAAAGGAAAAATCAGTCTTCAAACATTTATCTATCACTACTTAGCTCATGGAATGATCATCTCATGATAGGCCTATGAGAGGATTAAAAGAAGAAAGCTTGATTAGTAGGGTGCAATAAAAATCATAAAGGATCACAAGAGGCCTTCATGGTGCACTTGTGCACTCAAACAAGGGAGAGAGAACTCAAGGGCGCAAGGGCACACTCTAAAAAGATGAAGGAGTGAGGCTTCAGACCTTCAAGGTGCTCTCATGTGCTCAAAGAGAATAAGTGGGTGAAAGGGCGCACTTCAAATAGATGAAGGAGTAAGGTTTCGAGCCTTCAAGGTACACTAATGTTCTCTTGAGGAAAAGGAGGGCACAAGGGCACATGTCGAAGAGACAAAGGAGAAACACTAAAGCCTTCAGGATGTGCTCATGCGCTCAAAGAGGGTGTAGTACTTCATTCTGAAGGAGTGTGCTCAAGCTTCAGGCTTCGTGACTGTACCATGCACTCAAAGGGAAGGATGAAGCTTCATGCTTCATGATTGCACTATGTTCTCTAAGTCTTGATGCTTCGTGAGTGTGCCATGCGCTCTAAGAGAAGAATGAAGCTTCATGCTTCGTGAGTGCACCATGCACTCAAGGAGGGTGCAGTTCTTTGAGTCAGAGGGGTGCACTCATATTCTCAAAGTGTGATCCTTGTTCTGCAATGAGCTCAAGCTCTTACAGTGCACTTTTTAAGGCAAGAAGGTCATTGTTTGTCCATAGTGCACTTTTTAGAGGAGAGAAGGTCTTTATTCATCTGAAGTGTGTTTTTTCACTAACCGTTTGCAGTGTGCTTCATTGATTTGAAGTGTGGTTCATTGTCTCAAAGTGTGATTCATTGTTTTGAAGTGCGATGAGGCTTACAAGTGCACAGTTATCTCCAAAAATGACTACTTTTTCATCTAGAATGTGGGTTTTAACTAAGGGAGGCAGCACAAGGCTAGGTGACTTGTCCTTAGGAAGTACTAATGCATTGTGAGAGGGAGGAGGCTTTAACAAAGACTTAGTGAGCAAATATGGGAGGAAAGATAAATCAATTAGGCTCATGAATAAGTTTTGTTTATCACCTAGTAAGAGGATTAATTCCTTTAGAACTTGCATTGGGTTGAAGGGCCAAGAAGATCTCTCACAATGGCTAAGTGTGGGACCAGAAAAGTAAGAGAAAAAATGCATCCTAACATGACTCAAACATAGTTCACACACATAAATGCCATAAATACAAGCCAATGGAATGCACAGGACTCATGAGAAATAGTCACACCTTAAAACAACAACAAAGTAACACCTATTTCTAAGTACAATAGTTGAAACGACACATTACAACTCTTAGAAACCAAGTTAAGAAAATTGTGGCGAATATGAACAAAAGGTGCGCTAGATTGTACGATTGTGTATGACTGTCTAATGTAGAAAGTGTGCCAGAGCTAACTTTTGGTGATATGCAAAGGTGTGACACATGCAAGAGTGAAAACACAAAACTGACACTTGTGACATAAGGGAAACATAAGATGACACTTGCAACTGTGAAAGTGACACATGCTAGAGTAAAGATAACATGAAAATTACACTTATTTAAGTAAAAGAAAGTAAAAATGACAGTCATGAATGTGAAATCAAAAATGTGCAAAAGACCACAGTTGAGAAAACTCACCAAAATAGAAGTACAAACGCAACAAAGTGAGGGGAAATGTCAATAACAGTGCACAGTAACTATTGACATGAATTAAACATCACACAGGAACTATCTTGACGGATGATGTTATGCTTGTCCAAGCTTGCATAAAGGAATTGTTTTCATGAACCCATTGGAGACTAGGCATGTGTGTGCAAGTGACTTGACAGTTTGAAACGAGGAATAAAACTTAAACAATTTTCAAAAACATAAAACAACGATGGAGTAAGCATAGAGTTACAGATTGTAAGATCCTCAGTAGGCTCCAAAATTAAAGTGTGAGAAGAATTTTCGAGGGTGTTAATTGCAGCAACAACAGGAGGCTAGGAAAGGACCCTAACATGTCACGCCCCTTCAAAAATAGCATTGTCCTCAAGGTTTAAGGTGAAAAAATTGTTGTAAATCCATTGATGGTTCCCATGTTGCAACTTCTAGTAGATCAATACTTCCCTAATCATGCATCGACACAACTAATTCTCTCTAGAATCCAACAATGCTTCTAGTTAGATCCAATTGAAACCTTCTTAATAAAGTTCTAGTAGGATGGTCTAAACTTTTCAATTTGATCCCACAACCTTCTTCAAACAAGATACATGAAATACTAGATAAATATTGGAGTGAGGTAGGAAAAATAGCGTGAAGGAAACTTGGTCAATGCATTGTGTGATATGATAGGGACAATGGAACTTGGGAGCTAACTTCTAGGAAAATTTATCTTCAATTTTTATCTATTTATAAGGCTACAAGCAAAGGAACACTCAATCCCCTTCAACATAACAATGTTCAGATCTATGTTGATTAGGTCTGATGTGAAGTGTTCTATCTAATGCATGAGCCCTAGATGTTCCTAGTACATAGGATGCCACTAACAAAGGGATTTGTCCATAAATATATCATATGATTTCATTTTGGTAGCTACATGATAAGTGGTACTGTACCACCATTCAACACGTGAAATCCAATGTGCACACTAATGCGAATTTTTGAAAGTTGTTGTAGCGGATACAACCACCATCCAAAATTTTTCCTTAGCTTCATTTTGGAGCCTCCCTACCAACCTTCACAACAGCATGCCTTGCTTCGTCAAGTACACAAGCTCCAGTGATTTTCTTGCAGAAAGACAGCATGTCGATCAAACCTTAATGCATTCCCCTCATAGGTTGTTCATTTGGACTTGGTCTAGTAGCAAGTTGAACATCTCCTTCAAGAATTTGCGCAAATCTGGAGGGAAACTAGCCTTCTCTCCAGAAATTGCACAATCCTAACTGGCAGATTGCTAGGCCCCAAAATTGCATAATTTTGTTGAGCAAGATTCACCCAAAAAATTGCGCAATCCTTCCCATCTAGGCTACTCAGCCCAAAATTTGCGCAAATCTGGGTAGCATTCAACTACTCTGCCTAGAAATTATACAAATATTCTGAGTAGCCAGCCCAACTCCCAGCCAGAAATGCACATTTTATCCCAGCAGTTGAGTAGCCTCTTGCATGTGCAGCTAAGTTGAACGGTTTCCTCTGGGACTGAGCAAAACAGACTTGCATGCATGGGTTGCTTCTCCCAAGGCAGCATGCAAAGGCATCCCTTGTTTCATGGATATATTTTTGGCAATTGGAGGTTACATGCAAGGATCATTTCAGAAACCTCCCACCAAGTGTCGTTTTCCCTAGATTTGTGGCAAGTAAGTCACAACCTCGATTTTATCAAAACTCATAAACCAGATACTGTAGAGCTCATTGCTCACATCAACCTTGCAACTTTGACATCCCACATCACATCTACGAGTTATCGACACATTCAGCTTAGGTGTTTTGGGGTAAGCTCGCTTTCCATGTCTTGTGTTGCATTTCTAGCACTTTTTGTGTTTCTCTTGGTATGAATGTTGTCCACTTGATTTCAGTGAGAAATTTTTTTCATTTTGATACATACTAGCTTGTTCTAGCATCGTTTTAGTTTTCATTAACATCTCACTCATGTCGCATGCATGAAATTGTTTTTCACGAATGGTCGTTGATTCGACGACTCGCCTCACCCACATGGATGTTGTTCCATTTTCTGAATTTTTCATTCATTGTTTGCATGAACGATCATTATCTTATGATTACACTCAGTATCACCATGCATTCGCTTTCACATTCACGTTTAGTTGCCCATCGGCGAGTCTGGGCAGCCTCGGCCCGGACTCTGCCTCACCAAGACAATATTGCACAATCTTGGGAGGGAAGGCTTTGTCTTCCTCTCTAGAAATGCACATTTATGCCCAGGAGCTATTCTCCAGGCTTGCTTTGTGTAAATCTAAGGGACAGTGACTACTAGCCCAGAGAATTGCGCAATGCAATCAATGAGCCTGCAACCATTTCCAGATGAGATTGCGCATTGTGAAATTCTAGTAGTCAACAGCCAGACTGGACTGTGCATTACACAGTTCCAGTAGTCAGTCAGCCTCCCAGCAACCCAAATTATGCCTTGCACATTTTGGCACTTAGTCTCCCAACCTCCCTGCCAAAATTTTGCGACCTTCATGATCAATCACACAGGTATGTTGCAAGTCAATTCTCAAGTTCATTTTGGTTTTCGACTGAGAGATTGCTTGCCATGAGTGTTGCCATGTCTCCAGGTATCGTAAGTGTTCATCTTCCTCTCAGTAATACAGGTATAATGGTTTCCAGAAAAGCAGAGACGAAGACACGGTTCTGAGGACACTTCGGAATGCAGTTGATCAAGTGTCGATGAACTTGCCTACCCATGAAAACATTAAGTTGTTCATACACAAGGACATCAAGATATGACGGCAACAGCATCACAGCGAGAAGCATCATGAACAAGAGCTAAAGGCAGCATACCGAATGCAACAAATCCAAGAGGAAAGTTGTTGACAAAACGGAGGCGAAACAAAGTTGCAAGCTCAAGCAGATCCACTGATGATGAAAGCAAATTTAGAGACTCAAGCTATGAGGTGACGGCATGACATGAT
>Ga0115851_101424_pt1 | contig 12630 bp, 8 predicted proteins | sample InSIn2gowninarea_FD_83865 | JGI IMG/M metagenome (GOLD analysis project Ga0115851, IMG submission 83865)
AATCCTAGTCGCTATTATATTGGTAGTTCCGTTAATTTAGGCCGACGATTATCAGAGTAGTGAGATTTAACACGAGGAGTACGAACTCCTAATTCTAATTCTGAAAAAGAAATTGGGAATACCTTAGCTGAACACTGATCTGTTATTATTCTGGATTTTGCAACTCCTTCCCTTTGGTTCCCCTCGCCTTCCCCATCGCAGATGGGGAACATCGGGGAACGTCGGGTTTCCTTAACCGGGAACCTCTTCACTTCGTTGCGAGGGTTAAGGAACTGAAGTACGAGTATTAGAACAAGTAGCTATTTCTACTTATCGACCCACTATTAACCGAAATTATAGTGTGGAACCATTAGTAGATTACAAATGAGGAAACTTAGCTGCAGTTATGAAATTAACTGCTGAGTCAATGCTACTATTTCCTGTAGGATCCGCAAGATACCTACAGTTAGCACATATGCTTAACCGATACACTCTTGCAAATACTGCTAATATTTCCATGAATCCAGATGATAAAGCACAGATTGGACGACCAGTTTGAGTATATTCATCTGTAGGATCAGAACCAGTGATCTACAGTTCAATTAACTATACGCTATCTGTATTAAATATTTCTTTTGGTACTTTAATGAGTTATATTAAATTTGGTTACCTGTATGGTCCTAATTCCTTTATTTTATCATTAAATCCTTTAACTTTTGAAGAACAGTCTCGTTATGTAGCTGCACCGCTATCTAGCTCTAGTTATCAATTGTATATTGAGGTCTATGATGCTTTAGGAAATTTATTACATACAGCTGAATCAGCTCGACAATTACATACCTGATGAATGAACACTATTGGTAAAGTAGATAGTAAAACACTGCGACCCTACTTGCTAACTAATGGAACATTTAAAGGGTATACCTTTTCAGTAACTCGAGTACCGCGAGGGCATGCTGTTTATCGATTTGATGCTTTGACATTAAAACCTATGTCTAATTTACCAACATTGACAGTAGCCTTTGCCTCAGTTAATATGCACTGATATTCTTTTGTAGAATGTGTTAACAATCAAACTCCTATTAACGGAGTAATCTATAGCCGAACTCCCAAACTGAACCGGAAAAGATAAGTCGGACTTCGATATTAATCGAGGCTCCGTTATTATATGAGGTAACTCATATAATAACTACAAGCAACACTTCCTTGGATTAGCAGGAATGCCACGACGAATTCCAGATTACCCTGATGCATATGCAGATTGAAATTACATCAGTAGTGTAGGATCAATTATTTCAGTGGTTGCTACAGCCGTATTTGGATACGTAATTTACGATATCTTTGCTAACGGACAACCTGTAACTGCTAACCCTTGAGCTATCCCAGCATTCTTTACATCAACACCAGAATTCTACAACGGAGCTCAAGCATCAACAACATTAGAATGAACATTAGATTCACCTACTCCATTCCATAGTTACAACATGTTACCTGTACAATCTTAATTTTAGGATATATATGGGTAATATTGAAAACAAATGGTCTAAGGCTAATTCTTTCCCCCCCCTAAACAGTAATCACTTAGTAGCCGTAAAGGTGCACTAAATGAGGCCCCAATTTTGTTATGTCTATTATGCACTTCTAGGTGCGTAGTAAAAAAGACAGCTCTATTATTTTATTTTTTAAGTATCTAAACCCTTATCTCCCTGCTCTACTTAGTGCTTACTTCGTGCGCAGCTAAGAAGTAAGGACCAATGGGTAATATAACATGGGAAAAGATACTAAGAGTGGCCGTTGAATTTTAAATATGCCTCAATTATTACCCTTTTATTTTGTAAATCAATTAACCTTCGCTTTCCTAGTTCTAATTACAATGATTTATGTGTTCTCAAAATACATTTTACCTATGTTTACAGAACTATTCTTAACACGAATGTATATTACAAAACTATAATAACTCTGGACTGGTCTTTTTTTTCTAATAATATATTAGAGAAAGATACTTAAGATCCAAAGTTTTTCCCCCAAATGACAAATATCTATCTAGTAAATATTCTAGCGGGAATTATTGGCTTTGGCCAATAATGACAGGTCTCTAATAGTTACGCACTCTAAAGGTGCGTAACTATGTAGTACAGTTCATTCTACCCAAAGTAGAATGAACTTACCCCTCGATCCTTTGGGGAGCCTTCCCGGTGCTCTTATCCAGGAACCTCTCTCTTGACGTTTGAGGGATAAGAGACTAAAAGTAAGAAACAATAACTATTATATAATATGTTAAACAACTATATCAACATTGTCGCTTTATCACCTTTAGAACAATTTGAAACAACACCATTAACTAGCTTATCTACACCTATTTTAGGAGATTTTGTTTTCTCATTAACTAATGTAGGATTGTACACATTACTAGTATTAGCATTAGGTATTGGATACCATGCTTTAGCAGCAAATAACTCTCCAAGTGGAAGTAACGGAACCGGATTAGTTCCAAGTAAATGAAGTTTATCTTTAGAGTCATCATATGCCACACTACACAGCATGGTTAAAGAACAAGTAGGTACAGCTAACGAAATCTATGTTCCATTTATCTACTCATTATTTTTCTTCATTTTATTAGCTAATTTAGTAGGTAACGTACCTTACTCATTCGCCTTTACATCAAGTGCTATTGTAGCAATGGGTTTAAGTGTAATGATTTTCTTAGGTGTAACAATTCTAGGATTAATGCGACACGGAATCCACTTTTTCAGTTTCTTTGTACCTGCTGGAACACCGTTAGCACTAGTTCCATTATTAGCCTTAATTGAACTAATTTCATACTTTGCTCGAGCATTTAGTCTAGGAGTACGATTATTCAGAAACATTGTAAGAGGTCACACATTATTAAAAATTCTAAGTGGTTTCTTATACCCAGCTTTAACAAGTGGTATTTTACTATTCTTTGTAACACTACTACCAATGGCAATCTTTATTGCTTTAGTAGGATTAGAAATTGCAGTATCATTAATCCAAGCTTACGTATTTACAATTCTGACATGTAGCTACCTAAAAGATGCAATTGAATTACACTAGTATAAAATGAAATTCTTTTTGATTCTCTTTCTCCCCCCCCCCCTCTTTTTATTTTTAATCTAACCTACCAAAGGGATTGAGGTTCATTTTTAATATATGTGGTAGCGAGTAGTACATTATTTTATAACAGTTCATTATATTAGCAAGTATTATTATTTGCTTCATATATCATTTTGAGTTACACAGTGTCTTTCTCCTCGAACAGAGTGAGAGGTTCCTGAGAAAGATAACCAGGAAGGTTCCCGAGTTATCGAGGGACACCTGTAATTAGAATCAGGTCCCCTGATTCTAATTCCTGCAATAAATACGTTAAGACAAAATTAGTTTATCCCCCCCCCCCCTTAATTTACTTTTTTATTTAAAAGTAGATAGTTCGCTGATCCTTTTTTTCGAGGGGTTTATTGTAGAGGGTTATATTATAAAACAATTTGTACTACCTTGCAGTTACCCTTTTAGGCACCCACTGGCCATTATGTAATCTATTAGAGACAGGTCGGCAGAATGGTTGTGCCCGGGGCCTGCAAAGCTTACGTTGTTAGGGTTCGATTCCCTCTTGTCTCTGTTAAAGGATTAAGGGCAGGCATTCTGGTCCTCGTACCAGAATGACAGGTGTCCCTCGACCTTGCCAATTTATTGGCAACATCAGGAACCTTCCTGGTTGTCTTCACCAGGGACCTCTCACTCCGTTCGAGGGTGAAGACACACGTGTTTTAAAGAGTATAGTTTAACGGTAAAATCGCTATCTTCAAAATAGCTTATGTATGTTCGATTCATGCTACTCTTGTTTTTTAGGATGTTTACGTGGTTGCTTTCGTTTTCCCTATTATATCTATATTATAAAATAAAGACAAGTAAATTATTCTGATTTTATCAGAATAATTTGACCACGAAGAAACTAAATCTGTCCTTACCCCTCCTCCCGAAGCTCGGAGGGAGGACCAAGGGGTGATTTAGTTTATTCTGGATAGGAGAATAACTGAACTTTACCGGTTTTCTAATCTAGTTCCCAATCCGTCCCGATCATAGATCGGGAAGTGATTGGTGTTATTAGCTTCCATTCCTCGAATGGAAGCAATAATGGGATAGAAACAAATATATATATTAACATGTTACAAGCAGCAAAATACATTGGAGCAGGACTAGCTACAATCGGATTAGCAGGAGCCGGAGTTGGAATTGGATTAGTATTCTCATCACTAATGTCAGCTACATCACGAAATCCCGCATTACGACCTTATTGGAATATTGGGGTCGATACTTCATTACATTGCTGGAATACCCTAAATAATGGTTTATATAATCTGATCTAGATAGGGTGATCAGCAGGAGCAGTTGGTATCTAACTTACCGTTCTTCAACGACTACACATGAAGCTAATAATTTTATGCCATTATTAGAAGATATAGTCTTAACTTTGTTGTAAAATAAAGTAAATGAATAATACGGCCGAATTCTATTAAAAAACAGGCAATTATTCCAATACGCTATTTTAGGGTTCGCTCTATCAGAAGCTACAGGATTATTCGCTTTAATGATCGCTTTCTTAATCCTATACTCATAGTTTTTGTATTATTATAGCTCAGGTTATAATATTAACATTAAATACGGCCGAATCCAGAATAGATATTCGTGGATCGCTAATCTAAACTTGAATGAGGAAAAAAATAAGTTATATAAGATCTTATAGAGGATATTTTACCTTTACTACCCCCCCCCCCTTAAGCGCTTTTTACTTCCGTTGCACTTGTTCCTTATTTAGCTTTTATAGTAATCATTTAGGTCTCTTTTTCTATGTTTTCCTATATCGTTTTTTTTCCCGATAACAAGTGTGCTGAAATGGTAGACAGGCTGCTCTTAGGAAGCAGTAGATAATCTCTGTATGGGTTCAAGTCCCATCACTTGTAATGTTTAGTACATTATCCATTGTTAAAAATAGGCATTGCTAGCTCAATGGTAGAGCGTTATACTTCGGATATAACGGTTTTTGGTTCGAGTCCAGAGTGATGCTTAACTTACCCTTGTAATATTATTATATATTGGGACCCAATATATAATAATATATTAGCGTTGAGATGTGATTATAAAAAAAAACGGATATAGTATAACGGTTAGTATAGCTACCTTCCAAGTAGTTGGCGAGGTTTCGATTACCTCTATCCGTACATATCTTTACCCCTGTTCCCCGTATCGATCGGAGACAAAATACGAATGCTTTTAATTGGACTAATTTCATTATTAATAGCGATCCCGCTTTATTCATCGACGATTACACCCACACTATTAACTCGAATTACCTCTATTATTTTACTCTTTAGTGCAGCCATTTCATTCAATAGATTATATGTACAAGCTATTGGATCTGGACTAGGGTTATATAGTGGTTTATTCCACGTAACAACTGTTACACAAGCTATGGAAATGTTTTTATACGTAGTTGGAGCCCTTATTTTACTACCCTGAGCATCTCCTAAAAAAGATGATTTAGAATCAGGTAATAGACATCCCGATCTTCGATCGGGACCTGGACAAGAGGTAAGTACCTCAAATTTTGGGTTTACAAGCGCAGTACCAAGTATTCCGGAATATCCTTTAATTATTCTGTTTACTACAATCGGTGCATCCTTTTTAATTTCAAGTGCTGATTTAGTTTCAATGTACCTATCTATTGAGTTACAAAGTTTTGCAGTTTATATTTTAGCTGCTATTTACCGAAATTCAGAGTCAGCAACATCAGCTGGACTTAAATATTTCTTATTAGGAGCATTATCTTCAGCCCTTATTTTATTAGGTTCAAGTTTAATTTATGCTTATACCGGACTAACCAACTTTGAAAGTATCTATATGCTTTCAAATGTAGTAGGAAATGAAGGATCACTAAGTACACACGGAATGGTATCTCAGGCCCCTACTGCGGGAATCGTATTAGGTGTATTAATTATTGGAGTAGGATTCTTATTTAAAGTTGCCGCTGCTCCTTTCCATAACTGAGCACCTGATGTGTATGACGGAGTCCCCACTATTGTTACAACTTGATTAACTGTAATGCCTAAAATTTCAATCTTTATCTTTTTATTAGAGTTCACAGGAGGAGCTATTGGATCAGAAACTGTGATCGATATGGGGACATCAAATGCTTTATTCTTAGGTGAAAATACTAGCGGTGCTATCTTTAAAAACCTATTATTAACAACATCCTTATTATCATTAGTTATTGGAACTGTAGTAGGTCTGGCTCAATACCGACTAAAACGATTATTAGCTTTTTCAACTATTTCACACGTAGGGTTTTTACTATTAGCTCTATCCGTTAATAGTGAAGAGTCTATTACAAGTTTCTTGTTTTATATTATCCAATACTCAATTACTAACTTAAATGCCTTTTTTGTTGTACTTGCATTAGGATACGTTATTAACAATCAAATTTCTTACGAAAACAATGGTAATAACTCTACCGATATTACCTATATTTCTCAACTTAAAGGACAATTTTATGCTAACCCTATTTTAGGTTTAAGTTTAGCTCTATGTCTATTTTCTATGGCTGGAATTCCACCACTAGTAGGATTTTTTGCTAAATATAGAGTATTATACTCAGCAATCGAAAATGGGTATTACTTCTTGGCCTTTGTTGGTATTATTGCTAGTGTCATTAGTGCCGCTTATTACCTACGAATTATTCGAGTAATTCACTTTGATCAAAGAACTAATAATTTATCATTAGAATCAAGACAAAAATCACGTCGTTCGGAGGCTCACGACGAACGAGAAGCTACTTTTGTGTTAACAAGTAGACATAGTTATATTATCTCGGTGTTAACCCTATTAGTAGTATTATTCATCTTATCACCTTCATTAGTATTAAATAGCAGTAATCTACTGGCATTGTCACTATTTACAGCATAATGACAATTACAGTTTTAATTTTATTTGTTCCTATCTTAGTTATGGTTTTACTGGTACTAAACTTACTATTAGCGGTACATCGACCCGATACTGAGAAAGTAACTCCTTATGAGTGTGGCTTTAACCCAATTTACGGTCAGGTGCGAGCGCCTTTTGCTATTCAATATTATTTAGTCGGAATTCTATTCTTAATCTTTGATCTTGAAATCGCAGTATTTTACCCGTTAGCAGTAACTTTATATCAAGTAAGTACCTATGGTTTCTGAATTGGAATGCTATTCTTGATTCTTCTAACTATTGGATTCGTCTATGAGTTTGGTAAAGGAGCTTTATATTTCACTGATAATCGATCTTCAATTTCACGAGCTGTTATTGAACGACCCGAATAACACCCCCCCCTATATAGCTAATTCCATAGAAAACGGATATTAAAAGTATCTATTTCTATGTTTCCAGATATTAAAAAAAGAGGTCAATAATTTAAATTTAAATATGCTTACATCGCTACTAATCATTCCTATTTTAGGAGTGTTAGCTCTAAGTCCGATGCAAGATGAATCAGCAGCAGATCGATCACGAATGAAACAAATTGCTTTATTCGTTACTGTATTCAACTTTTTAGTCTCACTGTTACTATGAGGAGAATTTGATAGTAATTCTAGTCAATACCAATTTACAACTGAATTTAATCAAGTTAGCTTCTGTCATTTACACATTGGAGTAGACGGATTATCTCTATATTTTGTGCTATTAACAACGTTTACAATGCCTATTTGTATTTTAGCTAGTTGAGAAAATGTAAAACATAATTTAAAATACTTTTTAATTGCCTTTTTAATGGTAGAAACATTATTAATTGCATTATTTGTTGTATTAGATTTATTACTATTCTATGTCTTTTTCGAGTCAGTACTGGTGCCTTTATTCCTAATTGTAGGTATCTGAGGTGCAAGTGAAACTCGAATTCGAGCTAGTTTCCTATTATTCCTGTACACGCTATTTGGATCTTTATTTATGTTATTAGCTTTTTTAGTAATTATCTATAATGTTGGAACATCAGATTTACAAATGATTTCATTAGCTGATATTAGTTTTGAGAGCCAAAAATGACTGTGATTAGCAATTTTCTTAAGTTTTGCTATTAAAACTCCATTGATTCCATTTCACATGTGACTTCCCCGAGCTCATGTTGAAGCTCCATTAGCAGGATCAATTGTGTTAGCTGGTCTTATCTTAAAACTAGCAGTATACGGATTCTTACGAATTTTAATTCCTTTATTACCGGAAGCTACTTCATACTTTAGTCCATTAGTACAAACAATTGCGGTTATTACACTAGTTTACAGTTCATTAACAACACTACGACAAACAGACTTTAAATGTCTGGTAGCTTACTCAAGTATTGCTCATATGAGTGTTGTGGTAGCAGGAGTGTTCAGTAATACAATTCAAGGTATTGAAGGAGGAATTATGTTATCTATTGCTCATGGATTTGTATCACCTGCATTATTTATGTTAGTAGGTGGAGTGCTTTACGATCGTTACCATACACGAGTTATCCGATACTACCGAGGTATGACCTTATATATGCCTGTATTTGCAGCATTCTTTTTCGCATTTACTGTAGCAAACATGGGAACTCCCCTTACTTCTAATTGAATCGGAGAATTCCTGGCCTTGAACGGAACATTTATGCGAAGTCCTGTAGTCGGATTATTAATGAGTACTGGTATTGTATTTTCAGCTGGATACTCGATCTGATTATTTAACCGAATTTGTTTTGGTGCCTATAGTTCTTATTTATCATATGCAAACGATGTAACACGACGAGAGTATATGGTTCTTCTGTCATTGCTGATTCCAACCTTTGTATTCGGAATTTGACCTAATATTATTTTAAATGATTTACACTATAGTGTATCTACGTTATTATATGCTTAATATGCTTAATTTGATTAAAACTCTTTCCCCCCCCTATCTTACCCTTTATTTACTACGCTAATATAAGTATCAAATGTAGGAATCATAACAGTTTTACCACTAATAAAACTATCATTCTGCTTTTTATGTTTATACTAAATATTATAACTGAATGACGGAATAAGTCTTTAATAAAAATGTGTTTTAGTGCAATGGTTAGCACGATTGCCTCATGAGCAATAGATCTCTGTTCAAGTCAGAGGAACGCACGGATGTATTCTTATTTGAATAAGAATTGATTGACTATCTCAATGACTACAAGCTGTTAAACGTTAGATCGAAGCGGTTGCGAACCTAGGTGTAAACTAGGATTCTTTTTCTAAGGCAGGAAAAGAATATTATGTTTGTGATTAAGCCCGTATCATCCTTCCCCAATACGCTGACGAATACTTGAGGATGTGCAGATTGGGGAAGAGAAGGGAGAAGGAACTTTCCTCCACTCCTCCTGTGACACCTCACTGATGCTCTAACGATCATCAGATCGTGCCGCCCCGGAGCATCAGACGAGATAGTCATTGACATCTATTCTGGAATTTTTTGGTTTAGGCTTAGTGCTTTGTTAATGGGTTTACAAAGTACAAACCTGCTTTTAGCGGGTAGCCAAAAAGTTTGGCCCCCCATTGTGAATCCAATTCTAATGCTAACTTTTCCTCCTCCTGGGACGCGGCAAGGATTGCGCCGGCCCGGAGAAAAAGGAACTAATAGGCCCAAGGAAATACCTAAGCATTACAGCGAGCTCAACCAATAAGGTGAAAAATGTTACATTGTTCCAGTCCGGGTGTAGACCCATATAAAAATTAGTGGTCTATTACTATATCTTTAAACAGAAAACAGAACAATAAAAATTGGAGGTGAGCTATAACCCCTGGATAGTATGAGGCGCTCTACCTTAGTACTATTATTTCCAACAGCTAGAATATTTACCTAGTAAACTAGGTAATTATTCGTAGTACATAGATCTACCTAGCAAAGCGTAGGTTGATCTATTACCCCCTAAACAGAATCGAAAGATTTTCCTTTTAAAAAGGGATTTTAAGGTCTTTTCCACCGGGCCGGCGCAATCCTTAATAATAGCATTATTAAGGTGCCGCGTCCCAGGAGGGGGAAAAGTTAGCCTTTTAAAGTCCTGCCCTACGCCCCGACCCGATAGGGGGACACTACATTACGATTTGTGATCGTAATTAGTACCCTCTCGGGGCTACGGTAATCCCGATTTGCTCGTACAACGGTTAGTACGTCACTTTTTCACTGTGATAATTTGGGTTCGATTCCCAAGCAGATTACTATACTACCCCTATGACCCTTTTTTTACCCTATTACCCTTTGACCATCTATTACTTTCTGCTAAAATATTGATCTTGTTCCGGGAATTAGGTTAAGGTTAACCTTAACCTAATTACAGGTATCCCTCGACCTTGCCAATTTATTGGCAACATCGGGAACCTTTCCGGTTATCTTTCCCATCTACGATGGGGAAAGATACTTAATGTACTATTACCCTTATAATGTCTATTTCCCCCCCCTCTAGCCTGATTAGTACAACGGTTAGTACAGCTATCTTGTAAATAGCAAATTTTGGTTCGATTCCGGAATTGGGCATAGTATGCTAGTCATTTTTGTGAGTGGTAGTCTAATGGCAAGACACCGTTTTTTGGGAGCGTTTTATGCTTGTTCGAATCAAGCCCACTCAGTCATTAGGTATTGTTTATATCAAATTTTGTTAGGGGTGCATAGCTCAATGGTAGAGCAAGTAGCTTTTAACTATTCGGTTGGAAGTTCGAATCTTCCTGGACCCAACTTATTATTTTAGCAAAGGGCCTACCAACTAATTACGAACGGGGTGTCCTCGGGGTAATAGCAGAGGGCATGTAGCTTAAAGGTAAAGCGCGCAACTTCTAATTGTTTTATGGGAGTTCAAATCTCCTGATGTCCAATGGAAAAGGAACATTCTTCTCGGCTTGAGGATTAACTGCCATAGGTGAAGTAACGCATTTGCTAAATGTCTGGATGATGAATCCTTGTGAGTTCGAATCTCACTTAGTCCGAAATTAGTTTTATTATTGTCCTTACCCCTCCTCCTGACGTCGGAGGGAGGACCAAAGGGGAGCAGAGCGTCAATAATAAAACGGCATTATTAATATACGATTCGCTCGTATATTAATAATAGCGTAAGGGGGGTTATTTTATCACAATTCCCCTATACCGTTACGCCCCTCTAAGTATCTAATATAAGTACCTAATATAAGTATCTAATATAAGTATCTAATATACGATACTGTAAAAATATATATCCAGAAACAAGGAACAATTGAAATATAAATATGAACATCAATTTAGTACGATGACTCTTTTCAACAAATGCGAAAGACATTGGAACACTTTACTTAATCTTTGCTATCTTTAGTGGGATGTTAGGTACTGCTTTTTCAGTGTTAATTCGAATGGAGTTGGCTTCTCCCGGAGTACAAATCTTAAACGGAAACCACCAACTTTACAACGTTATCATTACTGCACACGCCTTTTTAATGATCTTCTTCATGGTTATGCCAAGACTTGTAGGAGGTTTCGGTAACTATTTAGTACCAGTGCAAATTGGAGCACCTGATATGGCTTTCCCACGACTTAATAACATCAGTTTCTGACTTTTACCTCCATCTTTAATTTTACTATTAGCTAGTGCTTTCGTAGAACAAGGAGCAGGTACAGGATGAACAGTATATCCTCCGTTAGCGGGAATCCAATCTCACTCAGGTGGTTCAGTTGATCTGGCAATCTTTAGTCTTCACTTAGCCGGAATTTCATCAATGTTAGGAGCAATGAATTTCATTACTACAATCTTAAATATGCGAAATCCAGGTATGACATTACACAAATTACCTTTATTCTGTTGAGCTATTATGGTTACAGCAATCTTATTACTATTATCATTACCAGTATTAAGAGGAGGTATTACAATGTTATTAACTGACCGAAACTTTAACACTTCATTCTATGATCCAGCAGGAGGAGGTGACCCTATCTTATACCAACACCTATTCTGATTCTTTGGACACCCTGAGGTATACATTCTAATTATCCCTGGATTTGGAATCGTATCACACGTGGTATCTACATTCTCAGGAAAAGCTGTATTTGGTTACCTTGGTATGGTTTACGCTATGTTCTCTATTGGAATCTTAGGATTTATTGTTTGAAGCCACCACATGTATGCTGTAGGATTAGATGTTGATACACGAGCTTACTTCACAGCAGCAACAATGATTATTGCGGTTCCAACAGGAATTAAAATTTTCTCATGAATTGCTACATGTTACGGAGGATCAGTACGATACACAACACCTATGTTATTTGCATTAGGATTTATTGCTTTATTCACAATTGGAGGGCTGACAGGAGTATTACTAGCCAACGCATCATTAGATGTAGCTTTACACGATACATATTACGTAGTGGCTCATTTCCATTACGTATTATCAATGGGAGCTGTATTTGCTATGTTTGCTGGATTCTACTACTGAGCACCTAAAATTATTGGTAAAACATACAATGAAGTATTAGGACGAGTGCACTTTTGAACAATGTTTATTGGGGTTAATGTAACTTTCTTCCCTCAACACTTCCTTGGATTAGCAGGAATGCCACGACGAATTCCAGATTACCCTGATGCATATGCAGATTGAAATTACATCAGTA
>Ga0115851_101425_pt1 | contig 12629 bp, 9 predicted proteins | sample InSIn2gowninarea_FD_83865 | JGI IMG/M metagenome (GOLD analysis project Ga0115851, IMG submission 83865)
TTGAATATTTCCATTGTGCGATATATTTGAAGTTATGGGAATCTGGAACTAACGTTGTATTTGGAGATATCGTTACCATCTCAGATTATGCTTTTGATGTGTTACATGTACATATGATTGATGTTTCTTGGTTAATGGAGAATTGTTGTTCCATTTGATTAAGTCGTTTAATTCGTATAAAGGATTGCTCTTTCTTTATATTTGAGCTTGATGTTATGAAGTAGAAGACTTGGACTCGCAAGATTTAGTTCCTTTGTTGTTGTTCCATTGATTGCTGTTCCATTTATTGCTGTTCCTTTTACTGCTGTTCCATTTCTCAATTGCCGTTCCATTCTACTTTCTTGCTGTTCCTTTTACTTGTATTTATCGCTTTGGTATGAGAGGAGGGTCAAGGCTGTCGTGAGCCTCAGCAGATGCTACCATGCTCCCAGATCCATGATCCATACTCTAATTCCTCTTTCCTTCATCAGTTGCTAGAGGGATGGGTTACTGCTTCCGTACCGTTGACTGATAAGCTTCCTTGTGTGATTTATTTCTGCAAAAGTAATTTAGCCATCGTTTAGCATCAGTTTACTCTTGTATTTTCTAAACCCTATACTACTAAGCATTACTCTGACAAATAGCCTCAAATTGAGATACTCTTTGCAATGACAAAACGTTCCCAGATTGACTTGTTAATGTGAGATAACTAGAGGTGAAAGAGACCCTTGTTACAGCTCCACATTTTGGCGCCGTTGCCGGGGAAAGGGTATAGCCATTTGTCTTTTACAGAGTGGTGTGCGAATCTGCTAGGGGAGGGTTGGATTTTAAAAACGGAAGGTAAGAACCTGCGTACGGAGCATGTAAAAGCCCTGCTCCATTGTCCACTTTCCTAGTAGAATTGTTGGTTAAATAGGATTTAGCAGTTTAGTGGAGTGCATGACTAAGCAGAAAAAGCCAGAAAAGAATTATAAGCCTCCACCCAAAATCGAAAAAGCCAAGGGGCCGGTGACCCTTGGACGAACGACTTTCATAGACGAAATCTATAAGAAAACTGAATCTCAGCCATCAGTAGGCTTCAGGAAAATCAACTCTAAACAGCCTACTAGCTCCCTTCAGGCCACAGGATCACCATCTGTAGCCTTTACTGAAGTGCATAGTCAAACTGAGGAGCAGGATTTTCAAGAAATTGAAAATTCGACTCCTGAATCATTGCACGAAGGGAATCTCAGTAACCTTTGTGAAGGAGGAGGAGAAACAGGGGAAATTAGGGAACCTGGATCTCCTATTGAAACGAATCAGCCTTTAAATAGTCCGGATAAAGGAAGCGCTGCAAAAATTTTCGTTGAAGGAATTCAATCACCTCAAACAGTTGGGACCATCATTATTCCTGATAAAGGGAGTGTTGTTAAAACAATCCCTGCTAAGACCACCCCTTCTCAACCAAGAAATACCCTTCTGGAAATTCCAGAAGATTACTGGCATATATTCGATCCCATGGCGCAGAACCAGCCAAATACCCAGACCTCTACATTGCAATATCCTATAGTGGATTCTGTAGCAAATGCGCCCATGAAAGCTATCCCTCTCCAACACATCCCCACATTTCACGGTCTTACATCAGAAGATCCGGATGCATTTTTGTTTGAATTTGACGTATTATGTAGGGGGTATGATTATACCACCGATCCCCAAAAATTGAAATTGTTCCCTTCCACATTAAAAGGGGCTGCTCTAAGATGGTTTATGGGCTTAGGTGGTGGGGTTATTAACAATTGGGATCAAATGAAAGAGGCCTTCTTAAAAAAATATCAGGATTACTGTAGGTCTAGAGAATTAAAAGATGAAATCTTTCAAATGATAGCTAGACCAAATGAAACCCTAGAAGAATATGTAGAACGGTTTCAATATAACTTGCAAAGATCTCCCTATGCATCATTACCCCTGCCCGATAACGTGTTAAAAACTGCATTGATTAGAGGTATGAAAGAACAGTAGATTGAAACGTTAAATATTATGGGGAAAGGGGACATTTATCAAAAAAATTTCGCTAACATCATTGATTTGTGCATCAGGAGCTCGAGAGGCAGCACAAGGATAAAGCCAGCAGAATATGATCGTTTTACCAGAGATAATAGAACATCAACAGAAGGAGTAACACGTGTAGAACTTGGAAATTAGTTAGAAAATTTTAAAACTGATATTCTGGGGACATTAACTACACAACTTGATATTGTGCAGGCCAAACAGAAGCAAGCAGAGGCAGAACAGAATCTAGCAATTTTCTGCCCCCGATGCAGGAAGAAACATAGACATAAGGAATGTCCGCTGGATACAGTCCAAACATGTGCTATCTGCACAAAGGATCACCCTACCGAAAGCTGCCCCTCACTTCCTGGTTTGAAGGCAGTGTACAAAGAAGCAGAAGAGGAGTCAGAATCAGCGTACTTTCTTAACCAGCGTCGCCAATGGCAGCCAAGGCAATCCGGTATGTTTTTAGACCCCACCTCTTCTTTTCAGCCTCCGCAGTACAATGCTCAGCAACATAATATGTGGCAAAACCAGTCTCAACCTCCATTTTCGAATTGGTCACCTCAAACGTTTCTTTCTCCGAATCCATGGATGAACCAATTTGGTTGGCCAAACTTCCCTTACCCCCCACCATATTGGCAGAATAATCCATATCCTCCGCAATGGACTCCCTCTACTTCGCAAGGTTCACCCTGGCAGACAAACTGGCCAAAATCGACATATCAGCCAGCGGGATCAATTCCACTCTGTCAACCGACTTTGCCAACTTTACAACAAAATCCCCAGCCTAATCTGAGACCACAACTCCCAGCCCAACCCAACCCCAATCCGAATAATAGACCAGTCCAATCTCTTCAAATTATAGAATCATCATAGATTGAACCTGATCTAAAGGAGTGCAACGATCTTCAGTTAAGATCTGGGCGAGTAGTAGAAACCGAGGGAGATAAAATGACTCACATTGAAGATCAGTTATCTATAGAACAGCCGTTACAACAAGAGGATGTAAATAAAGATCAGATCCATCATCAAGTAACTACATCCTCTCCACCTTTCCCAGAATGATTAGCCATCCCACGACCCATGCAATATCCAGATTTCGACATTCTGGGAGAACTGCAAAACTTGTATATAAGAATTCCATTTCTCCAAGCTATACAGGACATCCCCATATACGCAAAAACCATAAAAGACCTGTGTATCAGAAAATCAAGGAGAAATGTAACCCCTAACCCAAGAGTCCAGGTAGTCGGTACTTTATCTGACCTCCTATCAGGAAAAGAAACACCTGTTAAATATGAGGACCCAGGAAACCCAATTGTCACTGTTCAAATTTACGGGCAGACCTTGACTAACGTTTTAGTTGATCTAGGAGCTGCAATCAATATCCTGACAACATCGACTTGCCAAAAGCTCGGTATTACATCGGTAGAACCTACTTCCACTTTGTTAGAACTAGCCAACCGATCAGTAATCAGACCTGAGGGCACATTGTATGATGTCATGGTCTCAGTAGACTCCTGGGAATACCCAACCGATTTCCTGATAATTAATCCAAAAACCCAACTAGATGGACACCCGCTAATTCTAGGCAGACCGTGGCTTGCCACTGCCGACGCCTACATTGGTTTCCGGCAGGGAAACATGACCATAACCAGAGGCTCAGACATTAAAAATCTAATCTTGTACCCTCCAGCGCAGCCAAGTTTCACAATGATGAAAACTAGCCAGCGCTCTGCCTCATATCTCACTAATAATATTAGACCCCCATTAATAGTACAAGAAGCGCTAGACTTCAAGGATCAAACGGAAGACGATGCCGTCAATAAATTCATTAGTCAAACAGAATCCACACCTCACACGCAGTGTTTCATGATAGAGGCGGCATTTGATAATGAACTAGAGGAGGATCCTTTGAAAGATGAGAACGATCAAAGTATACCTGTGACTTCTGTCGCCAATAGCAAAGTAGTGGAAATTGAACCAGGGAAAACTTTAAATATTAACGCCAACCTTACACCGGACCAAGAGACAAAACTCATCCATCTCTTACGAAAGTATCAAGATGCATTTGCATGGGATTATCCCGATATGAAAGGGATTGATCCCCAGCTGTGCACACATCACATTTATATCGAAAAAGATGCAAGACCTGTTCGTCAACCGCAAAGAAGACTCAACCCCCATCTAAAAGATGTTGTAAAAGCTGAGCTTCAGAAACTTTTAGATGTTAATTTTATTTATCCTATTTCTGACAGTAAATGGGTCTCTCCACTTGTGGTAGTACCTAAAAAGAATGGGAAGTGGAGGATTTGTGTGGATTATAGAGAATTAAACAAAGCCACACAAAAAGATCACTTCCCTCTCCCATTCATATATCAAGTACTGGACAACTTAGCAGGGAAGAAATTCTTTTCTTTCTTGGATGGCTTCAGCGGATACAATCAGATTCAGATTGCCCCTGAAGACCAGGATAAAACTACCTTTACTTGTCCCTGGGGAACGTTTGCTTATCGAGTTTTACCCTTTGGTTTATGTAATGATCCTGCCACATTCCAAAGGGCTGTTCTTAGCATCTTTGTAGATTTAATTAATGATGGACTTGAAGTCTACATGGATGACTTCACACCATATGGAGATGATTTTGATCCAGCTCTAGATACTCTAGAAAAAGTCCTACAGCGTTGCATTGCTACCAGACTTTGCTTAAGTCACGAAAAATGTTATATGATGATGACCGAGGGGCTCATTCTAGGGCATTATATTTCGGCAGCTGGTATTCAGGTAGATCCGGCAAAAATTCAAATACTCTTGCTTATTCCAACCCCCACTACTCAAACAGAGGTACGTAGCTTTCTTGGATTTTCTGGGTACTATAGGCGATTTATAAAACATTATTCACATATTGCCGCACCCCTACATGCATTAACTGGAAATGTTGATTTCTTATGGACAGAAAAATGTGATCGAGCCTTCAAAGAACTAAAGAAGCTTGTATCTACAGCTCCAGTCCTCCGAGGACCAAACTGGAATTTACCATTCCAAATTTCAACTGATGCTTCGGACACAGCAATCGGTGCAGTCCTGGGCCAAGAAGAGGACAAAAGACTATACGCCATTTATTACATTAGCAAAAATTTGGCCCCTGCTGAATTAAATTATACCGTCACTGAAAAAGAATTTTTAGCTGTGATACACGTTGTTAATAAATTCAGACACTATATTACAGGATATCTCGTTATTTTATATACAGATCATTCTGCTATTAAGTATTTAGCAAACAAGCCTGTTACAAATGGAAGAATAACCAGGTGGTTGATTTTATTGCAGGAGTTCGATATTACAATCAAAGATCGACCGGGCAAGGAGAACCCTGTAGCTGATTTCCTCTCACGCGTACCAAAATCAATTGAAGCAGCAGCAGTGGAAGATCAATTCCCTGATGAACACCTATTTGCTGTCGCTGTTCAGACTCCCTGGTATGCTGATGTTGCTAACTACCTTGCAGTAGGCAAGCTTCCAAAACATTTAACCCCTAATGAACGGAAGCAGATTGTTCAGAAGAGCAATCGATTTTCGTGGGTTGGGGGCTATTTGTTTCACACAGGTGCAGATATGGAAATCAGAAGATGTATTCGAGAGGACGAAATCTACGATATTTTAAAAGCCTTCCATGACGGGCCATGTGGAGGACATTTTGCTGAACGAAGAACTGCACATAAAGTATTGCAGACAGGATATTACTGGCCTACAATTTTCAAGGATGCGAAAAAATTCGTCCAGGCCTGTGATAGCTGTCAGCGAGCAGGACGACCTAGTCAAGCCGACGAAATGCCTCTAAGGCCACAATTAGTCATCGAACCATTCGAACGCTGGGCTCTGGACTTCGTTGGACCCATCAGCCCATCATCAAATCAAAGAACCTATATTCTGGTGGCAACAGAATATGTCACCAAATGGGTTGAAGCAGAGGCATTGATTAGAGCTACAGAAGATTCGGTAATACATTTTCTGTTCCATTTGTTTGTACGTTATGGTCTTCCAAGAGAAGTAATTACAGACGGAGGACCACAATTCGTGGGACACAAATTAGCTGCAACACTTAACAATTATCATGTGCAGCATAAAATTACTACCCCATACCACCCACAGGCAAATGGGCGAGTAGAGAGTAGCAACAAGGTAATAGAGTCCATTTCGACAAAAACCATTGCATCACATAGGCATGATTGGGCCGCCCGACTACCCGAAGCACTGTGGGCTTATCGAACCACATGGAGAAGCACCACCGGTTATTCACCATATCAGTTAGTGTTTGGAAAGCAGCCCATTTTCCCTATAGAATTCGAGATCCAAACGCTGCGAACCGCCCAAGAAGTTGGCTTAGATCTAAGTGAAGCACAGAAAAATTGATTGCAGCAAATTAATGAATTAGACGAAATAAGGCTCTCTGCATTACAGAATACAGCACTCATTCAACAGCAGCGAGCCAAATGGCATGATGCGCTCATAAAAAACAAGGTATTTCATGAAGGAGACTGGGCTCTGTTATATGATTCTCGGTTTTAGGATTTCCCGGGGAAGCTTCAGACTCGTTGGTTGGGACCATATGAGATCCAGAAGGTTCATGATAATGGGACCCTTACTCTGATCACAATCGATGGGTCTGGATATGCATTTAAGGTAAACGGCCACCGAGTTTGTCTGTATCGCAAACCGCTCACTCGGGAATCCTTTTGTCAGCAGTTACGCCAAGATACTAACATGGAGATTATGGGGGAGGAAGCAAAAACTTCCTCACCTATAATTCAGTAAGAAATTCATCCTTTCATTACCACATCTTGTATATAAGTTTGTCAATTTTGTATATATGTTTCTTAGCATTTTGATTTTTTTTTTTTTCCTTTGTGTCTTTTTTTGCCATTCCTTTTCAAAAGGAACAACACTTGTCTGTTTTTGCTGTTCCTTTTCAAAAGGAACAGCACGAGTGTATTTTTGCTGTTCCTTTTCAAAAGGAACAGCACTTCTGTCCTTTTGCTGTTCCTTTTCAAAAGGAACAGCACTTGTGTGTTTTTGCTGTTCCTTTTCAAAAGGAACAGCACTTGTGAGTTTTGTTGTTCCTTTTCAAAAGGAACAACACTTGAGTGTTTTTTGCTGTTCCTTTTCAAAAGGAACAGCACTTGTGTGTTTTTGCTGTTCCTTTTCAAAAGGAATAGCACTTGTGTGTTTTTGCTGTTCCTTTTCAAAAGGAACAGCACTTGTGAGTTTTGCTGTTCCTTTTCAAAAGGAACAGCACTGGTGTGTTTTTGCTGTTCCTTTTCAAAATGAACAATACTTGTGTGTTTTTGCTGTTCCTTTTCAAAAGGAACAGCACTTGTGTGTTTTGCTGTTCCTTTTCAAAAGGAACAGCACTTGAGTGTTTTTTGTTGTTCCTTTTCAAAAGGAACAGCACTTGTGTGTTTTTGCTATTCCTTTTCAAAAGGAACAGCACTTGTGTGTTTTGCTGATCCTTTTCAAAAGGAACAGCACTTGAGTGTTTTTGCTGTTCCTTTTCAAAAGGAACAGCATTTGTATGTTTTGATGTTCCTTTTGCAAAAGGAACAGCATTTGTGTGTTTCTGCTGCCCTTTTAAAGAAATGGCATCTTACGACCTCCTCCTTATCCTCCCTTTTTCAAAAAAAAAAGAATGCCATTAGTCTGCTTCTTGTCCATTCAATACAGAGGATGTGCTCGCCTTTATTCGTTCCAAGTCTATAAGAAACAGCTATACATTTATGCAATGAATATAAAGTCATGATATACCGAAATCAGCATATCATAAATCGCTATCTTTAAAAGCCCTAGTATTGATGTAAGCACAAAAGGAAGGATGTACACACTTCTCATCTTTGTTGTCATGGTCTCACTTCCTTTGCCTTGTTGGAAAACTTTATCATGTCGAGTTTCCTACAATTTTCCCTATTATTACTTAGGAATAGGAACAGAAGATTTATATCTTCCTATTGGGATGACAAGACTTCTTCCACCATTCCCACTCTTAAGGAGGGCTGAACCACCCTTATGTGTAACTAAACTAGAGCAAAATGTGTGTTAAAGAAAAAACGCAAAGAAAAGAGAAATAAAAGAAAAAATACTTAATTGTCAAATGCAGGATAGGGGGTCTCATTAAGAGCCATCCTACTATGATCATAAGATTGGAAGCGAAGTGGCATTCCCATCATGGCCACCACACCAGGGATATGGTCCAAAAGGTTCACTAAATAAACAAACCTTGGAACAGGGGGTCTCATTACGAGCTGGCCTACCCACGTTTCGCGCCTTTCTGGTGAATGGCATCATGGTTATCTGGTCACCAAGCCAGCATGATGGCCTGCATTTTGACAAGAGTTGCTCTTCAACATATACACAAAGGATCATGGTTCCGGGGTGAAATAAACAACTCTGCCAAGGTTATGAACACCTGTCGGCAGCAGAGCTCTGTTAATGGTATCGAAGTCGTAATATTTACACCAATTGGTATGATATTAAATACTTCTTTGTCTCTTATATCCTCTTAATAATTATATCTTACACTCGGATGGATACGTCGCATGAACATTTATCACCACCAATCATGGCAAAGGAATTGACAATGACTGCTTAAGAGTTTGTACGAGTAACAGACGTCCTATCCTCCTGCCTTGCATCAAATCACGCAGGCTTATGTAAAACGTGATCTACTTTTTTTGCCTCGATTTCGGTATTTCCTTGTCTAATCTGAAACATGGCAAAATTCCATATGCTGTTCCTTTATGACTTGGTGACGCAATGGCTGCTGCTCCTCTATTTGACGGCTGGGACAGCCTATCATATTGCGAGGGGGGGAGGTGATCTCATTACTCCGCAAGCTACGTGTCAGCACACCATTCGGAGAAGATAAGGTACGTAGGCACAACATGGTTTAACGGCATGACAGTGCTATTTTTATAAAAAGTTGCCACCTACAATCCATTTTCTGGCTGCGATTACACTCTCTGCGACTTCAACAGTAGACAGTTGCTGTTCCATTTGGGATTTTGGACAAAACCATGGGAGGCAAGGCAATCCGAAGTGAACCTAGCAAATTGGCGGTCTCCGACGCTGCTCGAGAAATCCTGGAAAGGGCGGGGTGGCTGAATTATTTCAGCCGCCTACGAGAATCGAATGAGACCGTGGCCATGGAATTTTTACAGAATTTGCAGGAGGACCACTCTATAGTAGGAGGGAAATGGATAACGGTCACGGAAGAAACAATTGCAGAAGTAATAGGATTACTAGCCTCAGGACCAGGGTGGACGACAAAGAAGGAAAGGTTGCAAAGAATTATAGAGATTTTTCAAGATGAAGGCCAGAACTTAACAGTTAAAGGAAAAGGAGTGCTGCCGGCGACGCTAGGAGAACCTTGGACCGAATTGGCAAAGGTGGTGCAGAGCTACATCACCTGCGAGGGACGAAAAGATGTGGTAAGACCGCGTCACCTTAAACTCCTGGCTGTTTTAAAAGGAAAATGTTCTGTAAATCTCCCTGCGCTGTTAAACTCATTACTGCATGATGCTTCCCGAAGCCTGAAAAAGGCACAGCATGAAGAAGCAGTGGTTAGCCACCATGGGCTGATCCGTCTGATAGTGAGCCATAGTCTCACTCAGCAGCAGAGCAGCTGGGGGGAGCTCATTACAATAATTGGGGGGGGATTGGCATCGCCATCCCCAAAGGCTAAGCATCCCTCGGGTACATCCGAGCAACCTGAGAAATGCAAAGAATCACCAAAGCCCAAGCATCCCTCGGGTACACCTGAGCAACCCGAGAAACGCAGAAAATCAGCAAAACGAAAACGTTCCTCTAGAGCACCTAAACATGCAGAAAAACATAAGGAATTGGCCACAGAAAAACGTGCTGCCTCGAAACGTAGGCATTCCTCTAGCACACCGGAGCAACTTGAAAAGCGTAGAAAAGTGGCGGTGGAAGAGCAAATGGCCAGTACGCCTGAACAACCCGAGAGGCCTAGGAAATCAGCTCGGCTGGCCAGGATACGAGGCAGGCTGGAGAAAATCCAGCTAAGCACTGACCAGCCGATCGAAATCATGGATGAGCCTCCAGTGCCAGAAGGGGAACCCTCGAAGAAAAATGTGGAACAATTTGAGGGCGAGGCTGGCCCGCTCGAAGAAGAAGCCGAGGAGGGGAATGAAAATTCTGATTCTGAGGCCGAAGTCGGGCATTTGGGGGCAGCCACTGAGCAGCCAATTCAGGAGGAGGAAATGAAACAACTGCGGGATAGCCCGCCACGGGACCCCGTGGGTGAAGATGAGCTGGCCGCCATCTTGGCCAATATGGGGGGTTATGGCCCACCTTCCAGCCCAGTAGGCCCTCCTGAAAGACCCTCGGAGGAAGAGACGCATGAGGAATTGCATGAAGAAATGGCAGGAGAAGAAAACCTGCCTGCTTTTGATGAAGAAAATGTAGATACCAACCGGGAACAGTCTGTTCCCAAAATGCCTGAAGAAACCCTTGATGAAGGAGGAGCAGAACTGAGGGCCACTCAGGAGCCCACTGCCGAAGCAAAGGAAATTAAGAAATTGAAGAAGAAACAGCAGAGACTGTTGAATACTATAGCCCAGCTTCGACAGAAAATTCGAAGTTTGGAAGCCAGTCTGAGGATAAGAAGGACCACAGGGAAAAGAAGGAAGACAAATGTAGCAAGGTCCCGCCGGACGAGAAAACAAGGGACTTATAGGAGCCCTGTTGGTCAAAACCCTGCTGATAGACCTTCGGCTGTTCCTATTAACACTGAGGAACAAAATGCCGTTCCATCTGATATGGAACATCAGAATGCCGTTCCTATTGACGCTGAGGGGCAGACTGCTGTTCCAAATAGTCCTGAGGAACAAACTGTCGTTCCAATCAAAACTGAGCCACAAGATGACATTCCATTCACAGAGGGGACACAACACCCCTTCATTCATGTCAAGAAAGAAAGGGAAAACAAAGCAATCCAAACCGAGGCACCATCTTTAGGGATAATCCGGGATAGGAATTCTAGGCAGCGAAGCATAAAGGTCCAGGTAAAACTCCCTGCCTCTGAGGTATCATGGAAAAAGGATCCAAAAACTAAGGCCTTACACCGCAAGATGAAGCAAACCCGGCAGGAGACTGAGCAGTTAAGAGAACAAACAATCCCTCAAGAAAAATATGAAGAACTCCAACAGCAACTGCGGGACATTAGTCAATCAAAGAGCCAGGCCTTCGAAGGATGGCAGAAGGAGCAAGAAAAGGCCGCTAAGGTAACGCCTCGACTAGATGCTGTTATTAAACAATTGGACACTATTTGTTCGCTGTATAATGATGTTTTGACTTGCAGGGCCCCTGCAAAGAATTATGCTTTATTTCTCCTTGAACGATATTTAAGATTGAAAATAAAAGCTGTCAGGGCAGGTGCCCCTATTCAAATTAATACTGTTAATGATTTTATTGATTGTTGCAAGCACTATGGGGTTAAGGTCCAAAGGTTGCTATGTGAATTCTATTTGCACAATCTGGTGCTCGATCAGGAAACTGATTTAAACCCCGGCCCTTTTGTGGGAGATATACAGCTGCAAGCCTTTGTTTCATTCGGGGTCAACCAGTTAAAATGGCTCAGGGCTTACAACACCTTCCAGAGACAGGAGAATAACTTAGATCTATGGGTGAGGTCCGAGCCTAGAAACCCAGTTCAGTTATGGAAATCGCATAGAAACCTTATGAGAACCCCGGGCGTTATAGAAGTGCTAGGACCCATGCATGAGGATTTGATCTGAAACAGCCTGGAATATTTTCTGGCTATTAAGGATTTTGCCATTAATGCTGCAAAATTCCGCTATCGGATTTCTAGCCCAAGCATCCAGCTCAGGGAGCCATTCAGATATGAGAATTTTGAGCTGGCTGCTAGCCGGTTGGGCCTTTATGGCCAGCGCATTCTGCAAATAGGGCCGTCCTGGTTAGGGTACCGATTCCGTAGCCCGATCATCTGGCACCCTGCACCTGGGTATCAGGCCTTGTATGAGATGCCTGCAGATCAATTGAATCAGTTCTTTGACGATCTGGTTGCTCATCACGGTTGTAGACCTCCTCACAAGGTTCCCTCTCTGGCCTATTCTCTTACCGCTTTACATGTTAACTATAACGTTTTCATGAGGGCATGAAACAGGGTAAGCAGGGGGGTGTGTGGAGCATTGGAAAGGTATGTTTTTAATGAATGATTTAGTGGTGTTTCAAGTAATATTTGTAACCTTTTTTACGTTATAAAATAAGAGATTGTAATGAAAGAAGCAAGAATTAATATGGATAACCCAATCACTAATAATTGTCTTCTCTATGCAGGAAAAGACAAAAATGAAAGGTCGCTGTGCAAAACAGGAATTCCATGAGGAAATAACGGCTGTCCCTCTAAAAACAAATCAAATCCAGACCAGGGCGAGTAAATTAAGGTGGATCAATCCAGGACTAGATGAAGGACTACCAGTTCGGAGGGTTAGGCAAAGAAAAGAAAGGAGTTAACAGTTTAACAAATCCCTCAGGATCTTTGATCCTGAGGGATCGTTACTTTCATTTATTTTGTTATCTAGTTA
>Ga0115851_101426_pt1 | contig 12625 bp, 7 predicted proteins | sample InSIn2gowninarea_FD_83865 | JGI IMG/M metagenome (GOLD analysis project Ga0115851, IMG submission 83865)
CTCTTATTCTAATGAAAATAATTTAAAACACTTGAGCAAGTTTTTTGACAGGTGCAGGAAATTTGGCATATCCATCAATCCAAAGAGATCTTTATTTGCTGTAAAGGAAGGGAAATTACTAGGGCATATAATCTCCAAGGAGGGAGTTATAATTGACCCAAAGAGAGTTTCAGCTATTCAGACCCTATCTCTACCAAGAAATAAGAAAGAGATACAAACCTTCCTTGGAAAGATTAATTTTCTCGGAAGGTTCATCCCTAATTATGTAGAGATAGTTAAGGATATAACAGATATGCTAAAGAAAAACAATGAAGTGAAATGGACAGTTTCTGCTAGATATTCTTTTGATTAGATCAAGAAGGCTATATTTGACACCCCTACATTTGCTAGCCTTGATTATTCTTCACTTTTAGAATATTTTCTTTTGCATCTGAGACAACCTTAGCTACTGTACTTTTACAGAAGAACACAAATGGTGATGACTGGCCTATAGCCTTATTTTCCAAATTTATGAGAGATTTTGAACTTAGGTATGATATTATTAAAAAACAATCTTATGCCTTTATTCAAGCCCTCAAATCCTTTAGAACCTATGTCACGCATTCACATATTATAATTTATGTCCCTAATCATGTTGTTAAAACTGTTTTGACTCGACTTGGTACTGATGGAAGAAGAGGGAGATAGATTGCTAAAATCCTTGAATTTGACCTTGAAATTAAGACCACAAAACTAGTGAAAGGCCAAGGCTTGGCCAAATTGTTAGCTGAATCCAACTGCAAAGTATTGGGGATAAATCTGGTTTCTAAAATTTCATCTGGGGAGAATCCACAAGAACCTTCCTTAATAACTGGTGATAATCCACAAGAACCTCCTCCTCTTATAGAAGGGGAGAACCCACAAGCACCTCTTTCTTCAGATCAAACCATTCTTGTTTACATAGATCAGAAATATCTGTTCTTTGATTGGTACTTTGATATTGCACAGTTTCTTAGGGATTTTCAATGTCTAGCTGATATTAACTTGAAGCAGTGCAAAGCCCTGAAGCTTAAAGCAGTAAAATATTGCATTATCAATGCTAATCTATACTAGAAAGACCCTCTTAATATCCTTCGTCTTTGTTTAACTGAAAATTAAACAGAAAGAATTATACATCACTTCCATGCAAGGTTTTGTGGTGGACACTATTCCTGGAGAGAAACAACCTACAAAAATTTTAAAAGCAGGTTTCTACTGGCCCACACTTTTTAAATAATTTGGAGCAAGAGTAAGAAGTTGCATACCATGCCAATTATTTGCAGGAAAAGAGAAATTGTCAACACTTTGGTTCTAGTATTGGTTCATGCTCCTTTTCTACAATGGGGGTTGGATTTTATAATGGAAATTCATCCACAATCAAGTAGTCAACACAGATGGATTTTGACTGCTACAAACTATTTTACCAAGTGGGTAGAAGCCATACCTGTTAAAAATGCAACTGATAGTGTTGTGATTAAATTCCTTGAAGAAAATATCCTATCAAGATTTGGATGTCCTCAACAAATTGTTACAGATAATGCAGCAACTTTTAGCAGTGTTAAAATTATTGAGTTCTGTTGAAAATATTCAATCCTCTTACACCATTCTACATCATATTATCCACGAGGTAATGGGCTAGCAGAGTCTTCCAACAAGAGCTTAGTTAAGGTCATTAAGAAGACTCTTGAAGAGCATAAAAAGAGTTGGGACAACCACCTAATCCATGCAATTTGGGCAAACAAAGTTTCTCCTAAGAGATCAATAGGCAAGTCTCCTTTCCAATTAGTTTATGGTGAGAAAGCAATTTTTCCTACTCATTTAGCTTTACCTGTTATTATATTACTTCAAGAATCCTACAAAGAAAAGATGATTTCTCAAGAAGGATTAATCAAATTATTGAGCTGAATGAAGACAGGGATGAGATTTAGTACAAGCTAAGGAAATACCAAAATAAGATGAAAGAATTGTTTGACAGAAAGGCTAGAGAAAGAAATTTGAAGAAAGGTGACCTAGTGCTTAGATGGGATACAAGGAGAGAAATAAAGGCAAGCATACAAAATTTGACAACCTCTGGTTTGGTCCATTTAACATTGCAGAAGTCAAAGGGAACAATATATTCATCTTATAGAATTTGGAAGGGGAGTATTCCTCATTGTCCGTCAATGGGAAATACTTGAAACATTGCATTCAATATTAATTTTTCATCCATTCATTCATCATCTGTAAACATCTGGAGAGTTCATTTCATTTTTGAAAAATTTGCGAGTATCTATTTCAGCAAAGACTCCATAGCCCGAGGAGAAGGCACTTCGACCTGCTTGTTCTCTGCATCCCACAGGGAGAAGCAATCCCCAGCTGGGTAACATAATTTGGTTCTAATAAGTTAGATCGTTTATTCCATTTTCAAATAAGGATTGTGTGCAAATTGTTCTTGAATGCTACAATGATAAAAAATTTGTTCAAGTCATATAGTTTAATCATGACTGAACTCATTTAAATTTATGTTAAATAGATTAGTGAATGAAGGTTTACCAAACAATTTAAGCTTGGTAAATCAGTATCTAGGTAGAAATAAAATTGACTCAACAATTTAATCTAAGTCAATGGCTAAATAAGTGATAGGAAAAGGTAGATGTGTATTAAAAGAAAAATGAGTTGGATATGCTAGCTTAAGTGCGCCTTGCAAAGCAATAAGAGAAAATGTTAGCTTAGAAAAATAGTGAAATGTAAAAGGGTAGGTAGAAGCACTATGGTGGTTGAAAGAGAAACATGAATATTTTATTCTAAACTCAAATTTCAATTGTTATCTTCACGTGCAGAAGAAAAGGGCAAAGGATTAAATTTTTGCTCTAAGGTTTTATATATAAATTAATTTTGGTGTATTAATCCCTTATTCCTAAGTTTTAAACCCCAAAATTACCCCTCTGCTCATATTTTCCTCCACCCACTTATTTCTATGTTCTATTTCCTCCCCATACATTGCAAATATCCTCCACTGTGCAGTAAATTAATTCCTGTCAGCCCCACCGAGTGCCCCGTCACATCACGTTAACTCTCCGCCACCTCTCACCTCATTTGTGCCCATCTCCCAGGATCCAATGGCCCACGTAGCATTTCCGATCCCCCTCACCATCCGAGCTTTACTGTCGAGGGATCCGAAATGGGCGGTATTCGAAACCGTGCCTGCCCCTACGTTTCAACACTACAACATTTCGGACCCGGCTCGGGTGAAACCATTAACTGCCTTCCCCCCCCCCCTCCAAAAAGAAGTTTCCCTGCTTCCTGATACCACTCTTCTACCCATTAAGCTCCCGCCACTAACCCTCTGCCACGTCATTTTCCCATTAACTCCACCAATTACATCCGCTCCCCGCAAAATTAAGCCATTAAGCAGTCAATTGGTTTATCTGTTAACCCAAAAGACCCGTGCCACCTTCAACAGAAAACGAAGACTGTTATATAATCATCCTTTTCACTCATTAATTGGTTACTGAATTCATACATTCCCACTATTATTTATCTATTACAGGTTTGCTGGACTAAAATCTGACATTTTCACCTGACAGCAACACTTTATGCTCACTTGTTTTTAGCCTATTACCTCTGTTCTTGTCCTCAAATCCTAACTCCTCTTGTGTATTGAAGCCTCCAATCCAGTTTTCACTACTTTCCTTAGCCTTACCTGAAGATGCATCCAAAGGACAAGGGACCAAAAGAACTTGTCAATCCTCTGATCTATCCTCCCATTGATTTTCACCACATCCCTTTGGCTGACAGAGACCATAAAATCCATGAAGCTGTCTGCAAATTTGACCTTTTTGAGATGTATTGTTGGCTTGAGGAAAAATACATAGACAAATCGATGACATTCAGTTGTGGGAATCCAATTTACCCCACTACATTTTTCCCCGTACCCACAACACCCCAAAATTTGTTAGGAAGTGTCATGCATGTTATTCTCCAAGCCAAAGGACCATCATTTCCCCCGCTGGAGAAATTATTTTTACGATCACTCGTTAAGCCATAGACCAAATGATGGAAGCTCCTACAGTAGAGAACTCCACCCCACCAGAAATTGGACTTTGCCAAGAGGGCCAAAACCCTTAAACTTTTCTTGACAGAAGATGTCTCATTACCAAGGAAAAATCCTCCCTATCCCTCATTTATTTTCCTTGAGAGAGCCAAGAAAATTATCACAACCATCTCTTACCTCCTTGGCTACTACTCAGATTAGTGGGTAGATGAGGCCATCATAGGATTTCTGTCCATTTTCTCTACTGGTTCTAAGCCCTCCATCATGTTTAACATTAGCCAATTTCTTTCATATTCAATTCATGAGCAATTTATCAAATTCTAGACTGAAGAGGTGTTCAAGTATTCCTTTGTGTTAGTTTATATGTTCTTATATCTTCAAGGAGACAACATCAAGATTGCTTTACAAAAGCTGGATGAAGAAGGGAACCAATAGTCAGTCATCTTTTGGACTACTCTAGTGATGAAGGAACAAAAAGAATATTGTTGGAAATAATAATAAGAGGGGGGCGTGAATCAGTATTATCAAATCACTAAATTTTTCATTTCCATAATCAAATTCATATACGCTACTTCAGTTAAGGGAACCCACGTGTACACGCAACTGTATTTAATGCAACTAGCGTATATCCTATAAACTTATTATTCAGTTAATCCATTATATGTTGATCTTTAATCAGTGCAACAGAACTTCATTAACCATATAAACAGTAAATAGGTGCAGTAAAACAAAACAGATCATCGCATCTAAGAAACACACATGAACACCATGATATAAGATGGAAACACAACGCGGGACAAAAACCACCTGCTGTTGTCTTCCTTTAATATAAGAAAAATCTATTTACAATCATGTACTGGCGCAGACTCATACCAATATGTAGGCACCCACCTACAGAAGGCAACAACCTTCTCTCGTTCTCCAGCTACTACTGGAAGGGAGCTACAACACCCTGGCTCTTGTACTAGCTGATATGTTTACTAGTATGTAGGCACTGACCTACTGAAGGCTCCAATCTTCACTCGTTTTCTAGCTGCTACTGGAAGGGAGCTCCAACCCCTTGGCTCTTGTACTGGCCAATATGTTTACCAGTACGTAGGCACTGACCTACAGAAGGCTATGACCTTTTCTCTTCCTCCAGGGACCACATTTCATAAATTTTCATACTGGATACTCATAAAGCACAACACCATAATCTGAATGACACGTTTCATCCAATTTTCATATTGGACCCATCAACAACATTGAAGCACAAAATTAATCACCACTACAATACACCCATCAACTACACCTGCATCATCAATCTCTGAATCACCCAACACTAAAACACTAAAACCCTATCAACAAAACACAGTCACCAGAACACAGAGAAAACCACAGAATTCTGCAACAACAACCAAATCCAACTGCAACTTCAAATATCATACTTCATCCTATATACGCTACTCTGATGAGCCAAACTAGCGTGCATATTCACTTTTATCAAAGTAAACCCGCGTACAGATCTGCAAATATTTACTCATAACTTTGCAGCTATTCCAGACATCAGTGATACCCAGATCATAACATTTATACAATTAAACATGCGTCAATAATTCAGATCTAGTCTATCCATGATCAAACCACATAATGATAATACATTCCAAGCCTTATGATCCTGATCCATCATCCATCATCAAACCGCATAGGTGCATCCTTGGTTCAGATCAAGCAAAGCATCACAAACCCATAATTAGCATACTAGATCTCACACTTCATCAGATATTCATCACTTGCACACTTACGCTTTGGCCTAATGATCTTCTTCTCCTTATAAAGGTTTAGGCCTCTCTCAATACCATGGTCCAAAACCACGTAGGACTGATACCTTGGACCTAATACCTCGGACCAAATACCATGGACCAATACCAAAATACCATGGACCAAAACTTAGTTTTCCAACATGTACATGCCTTTCCTTCTGTGAAAGTGCGTGTGTACGTTATACACACCTTTGAATATATTTGTTGGGTCTTGAAAATGTCATTCATTTCCATTACACCTTCACTATTATGTCCATTATATCACCTCCATTTCACTACTATGTCACTACATTCATCCCACTTTCATTAACATTGAGCCACATTTATGTCTTTCCAAACTTTATTAATTCTTAGCCTTTTTAAATGAATTTGTGGTTAAAAATTAGAAAATAATGTGCATATGCTTATACCTAACAAGTGGGTTGAGATTGTTGACATGTGTAGGTCAAAAGGAGACTTCTAGAAGACCCTTATGTGGCACTCTAAGGCCAAATTCGAATTTGAGTGGAAAGAATCATGGGATCATGAGGATATGTGTCACATTTCCTAATTGTATTGAAACTCTAAGAAGACATGTGTTTTATCAATTCCTATTTTGATTAGGACTCTAGAGGTAGAGGGAGAGATTCATGGACTCTCATTAATGAGATGGCTTCTCATATTTTTGTATAAATAGGAGATCTTTCTCCTTCATTTGTTAGCTTAGAGTTTAGAGCTTAGCTTGTGAGTCTTAGCTTAGCTTGGAGTTTGTAGTTCTTCCTTGATGGCTTTTGAAAGCTTTGGAGAGCTTTGTTGTACTTTGTAATTTTGAAGAATTTGAATAAAGCTTTGATGTTCTCAACATGGAAGGAGATGTGAAGTAGATGTCATGGAGTATATTAGAATGTAAGGTAGAGTAGATTTCATTTTGTAATTTTGCTTTGATTTCATTATGTCATTTGATTGCATTCAAGTTTGATAGATTAGATTTTCCATTCATGCATCTTAATTCATGTAAGTGTGTTCAACTGGTTGATTGTAGATTAGTTTTTCTTTACATGTTTTTGCATCAAATAGTGACATGAGATTTGCCACTCTGCTGACTTTGTTTTTTTTTAGCTTTTCAATTTCAGTTATGCTTTGATTTCATTCTTATTCATTTGCTTTGTTAGTTAGTTTAGATATCAAATTCCTCATATCATTGACGTTATCTCCTAAATCCATAGCTTAGACTACCTCGTGAGCTATTGGACTATGAAAGATGTGATTTGATTTTAGCTTTATTTTTCTGCAATAAGATATCAAATTCCTCATATCATTGACATTATCTCCTAAAGCCATAGCTTAGACTACCTGGAGAGCTATCAGACTATGAATGATGTGATTTGATTTTAGCTTTATTTTTCTGCAATTAGATATCAAATTCCTCATATCATTGACGTTATCTCCTAAAGCCATAGCTTAGACTACCTGGCGAGCTATCAGACTATGAATGATGTGATTTGATTTTAGCTTTATTTTTCTGCAGTTAGATATCAAATTCCTCATATCATTGACATTATCTCCTAAAGCCATAGCTTAGACTACCTGGCGAGCTATCGGACTATGAATGATATGATTTGATTTTAGCTTTATTTTTCTACAATTAGATATCAAATTCCTCATATCATTGATGTTATCTCCTAAAGCCATAGCTTAGAATACCTAGTGAGCTATCGGACTATGAATGATGTGATTTGATTTTACTTTTATTAGTTTGCAGTTTTTGATTTGTTGAGTGTAATAGCTTAACTTTTATTTCTGTATTTAGATAAACAATAGAGATAGTGATTTCATGATCAGTAGTTCATCATTTGTTTGATTTGAATAGCAACACATTTCCATTCTTGTTTAAGTACTAATTTCATTAATAACATGTTTTGAGATCTTTTGAAGTGTTAAGTTTTGGAAGTTACCATTAGGGACATAAACCTTGTCCTGAAATCTACATCCATTCTTTACCTTTAAAAGTATTCTTAAGACCTTAGAATAGGATTTCCATTTGCATTAGACACTTTAGGAGATCAACAAGAACAAAATCCCAAAACAAAATAAAATCTATAAAACAACAAAGTAAGAAAAAGGTTAACTAAGCACATATGGTGCACCACAATTCATCAGTTTACGATACCCGATTGATAATTTATGTATAGCAATTTAAGAAGTTAAATTGACTAGACAATAGTGAACCTGTGTGTATACGCGACTTGGTCAATGGTGAACCTGCGTATAAATTTTCGTATACGTGACTTTGTATACAGTGAACCTACATGTATACACGGCTTTGTCAATGGTGAACCTGTGTATACTTTTCTTTCTTCATTCTTGTTGTTTACCTGCTATACTGTGATCTTTCATCTGAGAGAGTTGCCATCAAGGACAACACTTGTGTCATACATGTATCATAATGCCAACAATCTCCCACTTTGACATCAAGGGCAAAGGGCGGACCAAGACATTCTCTCCCTTGATATACATTCTATTGTCCATACTCCCCCTGAGTACATGTTGAAATCTCTGATCGAGCTCTCCCTTTGTACATGCCAAGATGTACCAATCCATCCATGCTCCACCTGAGCACATGCAAAGTCTGCAAAAATATTTTTCAAAAGAATAACATGACTCTACAACTCAACTAAGTGAGTATGACCTTCCTATGACTCATATATACATCAATCTTCCAACCAAGTGGGGATACACCATTTTGACTCATCCACCCAACCAAGTGGGGATATACCAAATGTTTATACATGACTAAAATAGACATTAATACATCATCCCTCCCATGCAAATTGGAGTTACAAATTAGGTATTTTCATGACATTTACATCAAATGATATACATGACTTTTATAACAATGACCATCAATCTAAACAGGACCATGATAGTCATCATCAACTATCATACACCATATATGATCTGCACCATAACCATCTGTCACTAGCACCCAGACCTGTAACCTGCAATACCATTCTCTTGGCCAACCAACAATAATTTAGCCACATAAGCATCATTACCAAAGATTTCTAACCATAATGTCAACAATGCATTTATTCAAAGCATATGCTCCCCTTGAACCTATTCCATCTATTCACTGTCAGATCTGATCATGCATATATCAACAAGAAGTATCAAAGCATCGTCATCATCAAGTTAGGATCAAAAGCACTTCTCAACAACATCTTATGAGTACTAACACATTTCCACACATCATCAACAGATTGTAACCATTATCAAATAGAGCAAATAATTGACTGAATCATATCAGACCCTTTTTCTTGAGTTTGTCCCACTTCTTTTCCTCAGACCAACATGTACGCGACTGTGCATCTTCGAACTCATGTATACACACGACTTGTCTTTATGAAACTTACGTATGATATTTATAACACTGAGGTTCCACACCTTCATCTCCCTTTGAGTTTGTCATGTCTGTATACTCTACTATGCCACATCTTTTTTACTGTACTTCCTTTTTCTTCCATATCTTTGTCTATGATGATGTTTTCTCCTTTTGGTATGGTGCCCAAAATCTTCTCCTGCATTCCTTTGCTATATGTCCAAGCTTGTTACATGCATAACATCTTATATGTTTCATATTCCTTCTATAGCAGTCAATGGCTTTATGACCAAACATATTGCAAGCAAAATAGTATACCTTAAAGTACCTAGAATTTGATGATCTTTCTGTGTGATGGTCTTGAACCATTTTACTTCTGCATCTGGCTACAACATGCCCAAAGTTATGACATATAAAACAAGCAACATTATTCATCGAAGGAAATAACTGTCTATCACTTCCACTGTTAGGAGTAAAGGATTTTCTTTGAAGACTTTCTTTCTTTGGTTGTTGATGGGGTTGACCTCTCATCTCCTTGTTGAGCATTTCGAATTTTGTATTAGAGTTCCTTGCCTCACCTTTTGAGCTAGATTCACCTTCAACAGATTCATAAAAACCAAGACCAGTTTTGATAGCAGGCGACCTTTGACTACTAACAATATCATCCAAAATCTTAATACTGTCTTGAAATCGTAATATTTTATCTTTTTCTTCTAATTTACCTTTCAAGATATTTACCTCAACTTGATGTTGTTCTTCCTTTTCCAGATATTGCTTCTTCAATATTTCTTTAGACTTTTTTCCTTCTTCCACTTGTTGCCTTAGTTTGAGAATCTCATTTTCTTGTTCTTCATTCTGCTCCTATAGCATTTGATGTACTCTAAAGACACACTCCAGTTGAGCTTTTACACTGATAACTTCTTCTTTGAGGGCACTCTCCCTTTTGTTAAATAGATCTTGTTGATATATGATTTTATCTAATGCTTCATTTGCTTGTTCATCTTCAATCTGAGGTGATTTAGAATCTAAATACGTGCTTCCACTTAACGGCAGGCTGTCACTGTTCCTTTGAGTTTTCTTCTTCTTTTGATGTGCTTTCTTTCCCATTGTTCTACGGATCTCCTTCAAGCGATCAAGCTTCTACCAAAGGACCTGCTTTGATACCAATTGTTGGAAATAATAATGAGGGGGGGGGGGGGGGGTTTATGTATAAAAAATCACTAACTTTTCATTTCCATAATCAAATTCATATACGCTACTTCAGTTAAGGGAACCCACGTGTACACACAACTGTATTTAATGCAACTAGCGTATATCTAGTAAGCTTATGATTCAGTTAATCCATTATATGTTGATCTTTAATCAGTGCATCAGAAATTCATTAACCATATAAACAGTAAATAGGTGCAGTAAAAAAAAGAAGATCATCACACATAAGAAACACACATGAACACCATGATATAAGGTGGAAACCCAATGTAGGACAAAACCACTTGCTATCGTCTTCCTTTAATATAAGAAAAACCTGTTTACAATCTTGTACTAGTGCAGACTCATACCAGTACATAGGCACCCACCTGAAGAAGGCAACAACCTTCTCTCAATCTCCAAATACTACTAGAAGGGAGCTACAACCCCCTGGCTCTTGTACTAGCCAATATGTTTACTAGTACGTAGGCACTGGCCTACTGAAGGCTCCAACCTTCACTCGTTTTTCAGCTACTACTGGAAGGGAGCTCCAACCCCCTAGCTCTTGTACTGGCAGATATGTTTACCAGTACGTAGGCACCGGCCTACAGAAGGCTATGATCTTCTCTCTTCCTCCAGGGACCACATTTCATAAATTTTCATACTGGATACTCCTAAAGCACAATACCATAATCTGAAGGCCACGTTTCATCCAATTTTCATATTGAACCCATCAACAACATTGAAGTAAAAAATTATTCACCACTACAATACACCCATCAACTACACCTACATCATCAATCTCCAAATCACATAACACTGAAACACTGAAACCCTATCAACAAAACACAGTCACTAGAACACAGGGCAGACCACAGAATTCTGCAACAACAACCAAATCCAACTGCAACTTCAAATATCATACTTCATCCTGTATACGCTAGTTTGATGAGTCGAACTAGCGTGTATACGCACTTTTATCAAAGTGAACCCACGTACAAATCTGCAAATATTTACTCATAACTTTGCAGCTATTCCAGACATCAGTCATACCGAGATCATAACATTTATATAATACAACATGCGTCAATAATTCAGATCTAGTCTATCCATGATAAAACCACATAATGATAATACATTCCAAGCCTTATGATCCCGATCCATCATCCATCATCAACCACATAGGTGCATCCCTGGTTCAGATCAAGCAAAGCATCACAAACCCATAGCCAGCATACTAGATCTCACACTTCATCAGATATTCATCACTTGCACACTTGCGTTTTGGCCTAATGATCTTATTATTCTTATATAGGTTTAGGCCTCTCTCAATACCATGGTCCAAAACCATGTAGGATAGATACCTTGGACCCAATACCCCAGACCAAATACCATGGACCAATAGCAAAATACCATGGACTAAAACTTAGTTTTCCAACATGTACATGCCTTTCCTTCTATGAAAGTGCATGTGTACGTTATACATGCCTTTGTATATAGTGAACCTGCGTGTATATGCGACTTGGTCAATGGTGAACCTGCGTATACATTTTCGTATATGCGACTTTGTATTCAGTGAACCTATGTGTATATGCAGCTTGGTCAATGGTGAACCTGCGTATACCTTTCTTTCTTCATTCTTGCTATTTATCTGCTATACTGTGATCTTTCATCTAAGAGATTTTCCATCAAGGACAAAACTTGTGTCATACCTGTATCATAATTCCAACAAATACACATACAAATAGTTCATAGAGATATTTTTGAATCCAAAAATCAATCTCTTAGGCAGCAGAATGAAACCAAGGATCAATGAGGAAATTAGAAAAGTGTTGCAGCTATCAAACCAAGTTCAGATAGGGGATTGGTACCTCTATAAAAAATATACATAATTGAGAATATTTGGGTGTGAGATTGCACCTTAAAAGTTGCCTAAATTCCTCCTAATGAGGATTTGTGCTCTAGAGTACATAAAGTAGATTCTCAATATGGATGACATCCACTTCGTAGTTGCCAAGAAGAAGTCCAAGTTCAAAATTAAACACAAATTGAGCCTTTCATTTACAACAAGGGCAGCAGGGGGAGAAGTAGATAAGCTACTAAAAGAAATGCAGTTCAGCCTTAGCTTCATCTGGTCATATGATCTATTAGGGATCATTTCTAAATTAAGAGTGGAAACCAAATCCACTGCTTATTTTCACACAGCCAAACCAGAGATAGAGAAGT
>Ga0115851_101427_pt1 | contig 12621 bp, 14 predicted proteins | sample InSIn2gowninarea_FD_83865 | JGI IMG/M metagenome (GOLD analysis project Ga0115851, IMG submission 83865)
GTGTTATCCTCTTTGCAGTCAGATTTCTATCATGTGTCCTTCATCAGACTTATTCCTTACCTTGGCTGGAGCATTTGAAACCTTTAGCTTATGTCATAGCTTTTTTCCTTTGGTGCTCTATGTGTTTTGGACTTGCTGATATCATATTGTTTAACACATGGCATACTCCAACAGCTTCATAGTTTTATTCTCTTCACTGTTAGATTTCTACCATATGTCAGGTTTATGTGTATGTCCCAGAATTCGCAAGGTAATTTGCTGATGTCACTCCTTGAATTCTCTAGATGCTATTGAGACTCATTTTTGATGATGTCAGCTTGAAGCTTTGAAAAGAAACTTGTAGGAATAGAAAAATAGAGAAACAAATAGATACAGAGAAATGAGTGGTTACAGAGAAGTGGGTAGCTATAGAATGAGTAATGGTATGTGTGAGTAACGGAAAAGTAAGAGTAATGGAATGTGTGAGTAATGGATGGGGCATCTTCTTGATGAGAATAACTATATCCTCTAGGGTTATTGGAGTAATAGTTTTTGATCCATTTTGGAGTGTTTTTCGAAGGATAGGAATAAAAAGTGAATTTGCATGAATCAATTTTGGTTTTTGAAAATATAGAGGTGAGAGGAGCTAGGATATGAGCTTGAAAAAGAAAAATGGGATGATCCAAAAAGTTGAATGAATTGAGAGAACAAGGGTATGTATAAATAGATGTGGTTAAAATTATAGAATGAAGATGAGCTGATTTGGGTTGAGCTTAAAAAGATGAAAGAGAGAGTTGGTTCAAATGATAGAGGAGTGGAGAGCTATCTATAATAAGCATAAAAGATAAGAGAGTATGAATTAGACTATTGCTACGAGGATGAATCAGATTGTTGTTGTGAGTATGAACATGTTTATTGTTGCAAGCAAAAGATCTTGAACTAGACCATTGCAGGTCTTGGGAAACTGGATATTAATTCATCATTCTATCTTTGTAAATCTATCAAGTTGATGCTTGGCAAAAGGGGTTGGTGATCCTTCTAGTTGGTGCTGGTAAATTAGGGGTTGGTGCTCCTTCCAGTTGGTGTTGGTAAATTAGGTGTTGGTGCTCCTTCCAGTTGGTGCTGGTAAATTAGGGGATTGGTGTCTCCTTCTAGTTAGTGCTGGTAAATTAGGGGATTGGTGTCTCCTCCCAGTTGGTGCTTGTAAATTGTGTAAAGTTGGTGCTTTACAATGGCTAGATTTGGATTGGAGTCCAAGCAGTTTTATTTAAGGATGTAGCCACATTGGTGAACCTCATTACATTCTATGTTGTGTGATTGCTCTTAATGTGCTTGCTTTATTTGGTTTCATTTCTCTGCTGCATAAGTTACAATTTTTTGAATTTAAAGTTTTGAAATTGAAACACTAATTCACCCCCCCTCTCAGTGTCATGCATAGTTCAACAATTGGTATCAGAGCCAAGTTCTTGAGAGATAAGCTTAATCAGCTAAGGGAGATCTTGGATTAGTCACAATGGGAAAAGGGAAAGGATCAAAGAAATTGCATCAATCAGTTAAGATAGAACCTAAAGAGTCTACAAAAGAAAACACAAAAATAAAAGAAGAAATTAATGAAGAAGAAGTGGATGCATAAGTTGATCTAGAAGGAGAGTTGATTGTTGCATTAGAATAATTGAGTATAGAAAGAAAGAAGAACAAAATACTATCCAAAAGGTTGAATGAATACGAAGACCAACTTGAAGACTTATGTATACAACTTCAAAAGGTAGAGAAGACTCAAGCTTGTAACAAAAATGATGAAGATCTTACCAGCTTAAAGGCTCAATTAGAAGCTGCCCACGCAAAGGAGGAAGCCTTAGGACTACATATAGAACAATGTGATAGGCATGAAGAGATAGCAAACAAAGTCATTAAAGATCTAAAGTTGCAAGTGGAAGAATCTAGAATAATTGAAGAAGCCCTAAAATTACAGATTAAGGAGAAAGATGCTTCCCATTACAAACTTGAAGAAGAGATTGTTTCATTGAGGAAGAAACTAGATGAAGCTAATAAACAATTATCCAACAACCTCAAATTTGAGAAGAGCACAAAGGTTCTAGATGATATACTAAAACAACAAAGAGATCCCAAGATCAAGTTTGGTCTGGGATATGTTGCAGAGCAACCATCATCCTCCAAAGCTACAGAAAAGAAGACTTCTAATGTTGTAGGAACAAGGAGAATAAAGTTGAATCATCAAAGGTTATGGAAAAAGATAAGGAAGCTGAGCACAGAAGACCAAATAACAAGAAGAGACGATATCAAGGAGAAACTCATAAATACCATCAATCAAGTTGGCCACAAGAATAAAGAAGATTTACAGCAAGTCAAAATCAACAAAAGAGGTTTTATCCATCTCATCATATCTATGATAATGCTTTTTATGGTTATTGTTTCAAATGCAATCAATATGGTCATAAGGTAATCAGATGTAAGTCAAGTGTCATGAATAGAGATTTAATAAGACAAAGATCATTTATGTATATGTTAGATGATAATCTCCAATGCTTCAGGTGTCACCAATTTGGTCATAGAGAAGCTAATTTCTTAGCAAACATTAAACCAAATAATTATTTTGGTAGAGGTTTATATGTCCCTCAAATTAAACAAGATGTACAATGTTCTAAGTGCAATGGGTATGGACATAGAATCTCTGAATGCAAGTATAATGTAGCTCCAAGAAATTTCTTAAGTAGAAATATGTTTGCACCATTGATGGATTGTGCTGTAGAATGTCATAATTGTCACAACTATGGTCACATTATGAGAAATTGCATGAATACATTCGTTTCAAATAAATTTCAGCAAGGGCCTTTTTAGTCATGAGGCATGAGATATAATAGAAGAATTCTAGAGAAATAGGTACAACAAACCAAACAGGAAGAGACAATGCATGAATCCAAAATAGGTGTCAAGAAAATATGGAAAGAGAAGAAGCAACCAAAAGATGAAAAAGAATCTCTAATAGTGCAAATAGCTCTTAAAGCAGAGAATAAACTAGCTCCTTGGATACTAGGTAGTGGTTACTCTAGCCACATGATCGGGGATAAATGAAGATTTGAGAAATTGGAACAACATGAAGGGGGATCAGTAAAATTTGGCAATAATGATAGAGCAAAGATTGTAGGTAGAAGAATAGTTAAAATTAATGATGGAAATATCAGGTCAGAGGAAGTGTTATTTGTAATTGGATTGAAACATAGCCTACTCAGTGTTAGTCAAATCTGTGATAGCGAACATGATGTAATATTCAAGAAACATGAATATGAAATTAGAAGAGCAAACAGTGGGAGGTTAGTTGCAGTTGGCATAAGGACATTTGGAAATCTGTATACGTTGATAGAGACCTCAAATGGATCATGTATACTCAAAAAGGAGGATGAAAATTGGCTTTGGCATAAGATACTTGGACATATCAATTTTGATAACTTAGAAAAAATCTATTCAAAGGGGGCCATTCAAGATATACCAAGTATCAGAAAACCACCAAATAGTATGTGTTCTTCATGTCAAAAGGGTAAGCTCACTAGATCCACTTTCAAGACTAAGGAATATTATTTTGGAAAACCTCTTGAGCTTGTTCATACTAATGTATGTGGTCCCATGAGGAAACAAAGTTTAAATGGAGATAAGTACTTCATGCTATGCATAGATAATTATTCTAGGATGAAATGGATACTATTCTTGAAACACAAGTCAGAAGCACTTGAAAATTTTGAGACCTTCAAGAATATAATAGAAAATCAAGTTGGAAGGAGGATCAAATGTTTGATATCAGATAGAGGAGGTGAGTTTATCTCAGATGATTTTAATGAATTCTATCATAAGCATGGCATAAGGAGACAATTTTCTACAGCAAGAACACCTCAGAAAAATGGTGTGGTGGAAAGGAAAAATAGGTCAATTCAAGAAATGGCATGAACAATGTTGACAAAAAGCAACATAGCTGATAAGTTTTGGAAAGAAGCAGTCCACATAGCTATTTATATTTAGAACAGATGTATGTTGAGGCCCCATGAGAATAAGACACCCTATGAGCTATGGTTCGACAAAAAGGCATCAGCAAGATACTTCAAAGTATTTGGGAGTAAGTGCTATATCAAGAGGATGAAATAAAATCTTAGCAAGTTTGATGATAGAGTAGATGAAGGTATATTTCTTGTCTACTCAACAAAAAATAAGGCTTACAAGTGTTACAACAAATTACTTAGAAAAATTGTTGAGAGTGCAGACGTCAAGATTGATGAACCAAGAGTACCTCTAAAAGACAATGATGAAAACTTTTCAAAATACATTGAGGCTGATGAGGTAGAGAAACAACCAGAAACACAACCAAAAATTGACTCTGATAACTCCCACAGTGATTCAAAAATAGAGGAAGATCAGAAATACAAAACAAGTAAATAGCAAAAGAATCATCCAACCGATCAAATAATTGGAGATCCAAATATTAGAGTTCAAACAAGGAGAAGAACGATAAGAACATATTCCCTTCTCTCAAGCATATAACCAAAGAATGTTATAGAGGTGATTCAAGATGAAATCTGGGTCAAGGCAATGGATGAGGAGCTAAACCAAATCAAAAGGAACCAAACTTGGGAGTTGGTACCAAGGCCCAATTGGCACCAAGTGGGTTTTTCGTAACAAACTTAATGAAGATGGGAAAGTTGTAAGAAACAAAGCAAGATTGGTTTGTAAAGGGTATGCTCAGGTTGAAGGTATTGATTGTGAAAAAAATTTTGCTCCTATGGCTAGATTAGAGGCTATCCATATGTTTCTTGCTTTGACAGTCTACAAGAACTTCAAGGTTTATCAAATGGATGTAAAATTAGCATTTTTGAATGGAAATCTTGATGAGGAAGTCTACATTGAGCAGCCAGATGGATTTCAAATAAGTGAGAACCCAAATTTTGTATGCAAATTGAAAAAGGCACTTTATGGTCTAAAACAAGCACCCCAAGCATGGTCCTCTAGACTGGATGTGTATCTTCATAAGCAAGGTTTTAAAAAAGATATGGTGGATAGTAATCTCTACATTAAATCTGAAAATAATCATCAAGTTATCATTGTTGTTTATGTAGATGATATTATTTTTGGAGGGAGCAAAGATGAAATGTGCAAAGACTTTGCTAACCAAATGCAAATAGAGTTTGAGATGTCAATGATAGGTGAACTTTCATATTTTCTTAGTTTGCAAGTAAATCAATTGAAGAATGGTATTTTTATCTCACAAATCAAGTATGTAAAGGAAATATTGAAAAAGTTCACTATGGAGGATTGCAAACCTGTGAGCACTCCTATGACAATAGGTTGCAAGCTTAGTAAAGATGATAAGTCACCATTAGTGGATTAGAATATGTACAAGTCAATGATTGGGAACTTATTATATTTGACAACTACCAGACCTAACATACTTCAGGCAATGTGCATGGTTGCACAATTTCAAGCAAGTCCAAAGGAAACACATGTGATTGCAATAAAATGGATTTTCAAATACCTTAAAGGTATAATGGACTATGGTCTATGGTATCCCAAAGGAAGGATTTCACACTCACTACTTTTTTAGATGCAGATTGGGTAGGATGTGTAGATGATAGGAAGAGCACCAGTGGCGGTGCATTTTACTTGGGTGAAAATCTTGTTGGCTGGCATAGCAAGAAATAAGAATCTGTGTCATTTTCCATCACAAAAGCAGAGTACATAGCAGGTACATCATGTTGCACATAAGTTATATGGATGAAGCAAATGATGAAGGATTTAGGTATTCAAATCACTGTGCCCATTTCAGTTAGGTTTGATAACACAAGTGCAATTAACATTTCTAAGAATATGATCATGCATTCAAGAACAAAACACATTGCCATTCGATATCATTTTTTGAAAGAAAAAGTTGCAAAAGGAGAGGTAAAATTGGAATTTGTTCCCACATCAGAGCAAGTAGTAGATATATTTACTAAACCATTACCCAAATAAGTTTTTGAGTACCTATGAAAGAAACTAGGAGTGGTGACATTGCCCAAGAATTGACTAGCTTTTGGGCACACAATCTCAAGGGAGTAATTTTGCATTTATTTCTTTCTTTCTTTTTGCTTCTATGGTTGATTGATTTTGTGTGTATGGACTTAGGGGGATTCTTTGGCACCCCTTTGTATTTGTTGTCAAAGGGTGAGAAGACTAGTGATGTGCATAAGGAGGAGCAGAGTGACAAGCTTTTGAGTATGTGTTACCAACAATTCCAAAGGGGGATATTGTTGTGTATGATGGATGCGTAGCAGTAGGGTTGTCATTGTTGTCAACATGATGGATCAAGTGAAGTGTTGTCATTATTGTCAACATGATGAAATTACATGATGGAATGGATCAAAGTGTGTAATACTTACATGGTCGTATGATGTAGTAGCGTTGGAATGGCACATACATTATTCTATTTTGTTCTATTCTACTGAAGGGAGTTAATGACATCATCATCTTTTATTTCTTGTATTTTCTTAATGCTAGCTAGAACCTTTGCCAAGAAAGTGTGATGTCATCACAAAAAGCCTCCGGGATCCTTTGCAATATCACTCCTACTGATGTCATTATTTTGCTTAATGTCTTGATCCTTAACTACTAAAGTTAAATGATTATGGGTGTCACTTCACTTTGCCATGCGTAACAGTTCGGTAGCCTCTCTATTTTCCTCTTTGGTCAGAACTTCTATTTGAAACTAGTGATTTCACTACCTTTTTCCATCCGATGCCCTTTGTATTTTCCCTTCCACTAACATCATCACATCCACCACATGTCGCATTCTAGCAACATCATGATTTCCTTCCTTAAGCTAGTGAAGTTAGTAAAGTCGCCTTGTATTCAAGCTACCATGTGTTGCATTCCGATAGCATCATGATCTCTCTCCTTAGTTAGAACCTTTGCATGAAATTAATAAAGTTTCCCTTCACTTACTCTGCTATGTGTTGCAGTCTAGTAGCTTCATGTTTTTCTCTTTGGCCAAAACCTTTGTTTGAAGTTGGTGATGTCATTACCTTTCTTATCCGGCTTCCTTTGTATTTATCCTTCTGTTGACATCACCTCATTTGCCACGTGTCGCACTTTGATAGTCTTATATTTTTTACTCTATGCTCAAAGCGCTTGAGATCTTTTGTAGACATCATGGCTTGTTTCCTTTTGGCTTCCTTTGCAATTGCCTTTCCACTGACATCATCTTCATCAACACATGTCACCATCTGGCAACCTTATGATTTTCCTCTTGGTCAGAGCATTGGAGACTTTTTGCTTACATCATGGCTTGCTCCTTCCAACTCCCTTTGTAAGTTTGCTCTTACTGATATCACCTATAGTAACATGTGTCATACTTTGGTAGCTACATCCAAAGACTTATATTTATTAAGGTGAGTTCCTCAGTGTTATTCTCTTGATGGTCAGATCTTTGCCATGTATCTTTCATCAAGCATACTTCTACCTTATCTAGAGTGCTTGAGACCTTCAGCTTACATCATAGCTTTTTCCCATCCAATGCTCTTTGTATTTTGGTCTTGCTGATGTTATTTGATCAACACGTGGCATACTCTGATAGCTTCATAGTGTTATCCTCTTTGCAGTCAGATTTCTACCACGTGTCCTTCATTAGACTTATTCCTTACCTTAGCTGGAGTGCTTGAAACCTTCAGCTTACATCACAACATTTTTCCTCTGATGCTCTATGTGTTTTGGACTTGTTGATGTCATATTGTTTAACACGTGGCATACTCCAGTAACTTCATAATTTTATTCTCTTCACGGTCATATTTCTACCACGTGTCAGGTTTATGTGTATGTCCTAGAATTTGCAAGGCAATTTGCTGATGTCATCCTTGAATTCTTCGGATGCTATTGAGACTCATTTTTGATGATGTCAACCTGAAGCTTTGAAAAGAATCTGGTAGGAACAAAAAAATAGAGAAACAAATGAAAATAGAGAAATGAATGGATATAGAGAAATGAGCAGTTACAGAGAAGCGGGAAGCTACAGAATGAGTAATGGTATGTGTGAGTAACAAAAAAGTAAGAGTAATGGAATGTGTGAGTAATAGATGGGGCATCTTCTTGATGAGAATAATTGCAGGCTCTAGGATTATTGGAGTAACAGTTTTTGATCCATTTTGGAGTGTTTATCAGTGGATAGGAATAAAAAATGAATTTGCATGAATCAGTTTTGGTTGTTGAAAATATAGAGGTGAGAGGAGCTAGGGTATGAGCTTGAAAAAGAAAAATGGTATGATCCAGAAAGTTGAATGAATTGAGAGAACAAGGGTATGTATAAATAGATGTGGTTGAAATTACAGAATGAAGATGAGCTGATTTGGGATGAGCTTAAAAAGATGAAAGAGAGAGTTGGTTCAAATGGTAGAGGAGTGGAGAGTTATCTGCAATGAGCATAAAAGATAAGAGAGTGTGAACCATACTGTTGCTAGACCATTGTGGGTCTTGGGAAATTAGATATTAATCCATCATTCTATCTTTATAAATCTATCAAGTTGGTGCTTGGCCAAAGGGGTTGGTACTCATTCCAATTGGTGTTGGTAAATTAAGGGTTGGTGCTCCTTCCAGTTGATGCTGGTAAATTAGGGGTTGGTGCTCCTTCCAGTTGGTGCTAGTAAATTAGGGGTTGGTGCTCCTTCTAGTTGGTGCTGGTGAATTAGGGGATTGGTGTCTCCTTCCAGTTGGTGTTGGTAAATTGTGTAAAGTTGGTGCTTTACAATGGTTGGATTTGGATTGGATTCCAAGCAATCTTATTCAGGGATGTAGCCACATTGGTGAACCTCGTTACATTATGTGTTATGTGATTACTCTTGATGTGCTTTCTTTATTTGGTTTCATTTCTCTACTGCACAAGTTACAATTTTCTGAATTTAAAGTTTTGAAATTGAAACACTAATTCATCCCCCCTCTCAGTTTCATGCATAATTCAACAGTTTCTTCTCAAACTAGGTTAATATGTTATTCACAACCCTCCATTACTCTATTCATTTAGAACTATAGTATGGATCATCAATGGTTGTAGAGAAGTAGATAGCTATCAAAAAAACATAATGTTAGATCGTATCCATCAGAATGTAGATGAGTACTTCTTCAATCAGCTATAGTACCATATTCAATCAACTATAAGGATGAAGAAAGAGCAGTTAATGACATGTTAAGAGGATTGCGACTCAATGAATGTGATTGTTTAGAGAATTTAAATTTTTAGATAGTCATACTATTGGTACTTATTCACTATGTAATCTAACACAGTTGTAAAATTTATTGTAAATAGTTTCCTTCACTTGTTTCAATCAAGATGAGTAATTATGTGTAATAATGATAGATAATAACCCACCAGGAAATGTAAATGTATAAATGGTAAACTATTAGAAATCATAGAGGTCAAACATTCTAGCAATTTTTTCTAGATGTGTAAGATACTTTCATATATGATAATGCAAATAGATAATGCTTTTCCCTTATGCAACAAGTGGCTATTTATTGCTTTTGTAGTTGTTATGTATGAGATGATGTCTTAAGTTATGGTTGTGTATTGTAATTGCGAGACCCCAAGGGTAAGATAGCTCGCTATTCTTAATCTTGGTTATGGATTATTATCTGTGTTGCAATGCCCGAGCTGTGAAGTTCTTGCTTTAGTTTCAATTTGATTTGCTAATCTCTTTCCTATAACTCTATACCTTTTATCTCATTCCTAATACTTTTAACCTTCATAATAGATAGGAACCGATCTATAACCTAGAGATTGAAGAGAAAACTAATACAAGCACATTCCCACCACCTTCTTCTCTTTTAAAGAACCTACTATTGAAGGCAATGGAGAACTTGACCAGACCAAACCCTTTGAGGTTACATTATACCGATTAACATAGCCCACATAGCTTGGAAATCATTAAAAAATGCTTATGACATACAAAATTGCATAAACAAAGAAGATCCTTATGGATAACTTCTTCTTGAAGAGAAGAGAGAAGAATATGAAGAGTGTCTTATGGACAAGACACCAAATCGGCCATTTAGAGAGTGCTCCATGAAGGAACCATAAAAGAATGAATACATTCTCATGGAGAATGATGAAGAGCCAACTTCATAGTATTAGCAAGATTGCTTTTTTTGACAAAGAAGATGATGAAGATAAAGAAACATTCACAATGGAGTGTTGTATGGCTGAAAACCACTCACATGGAATAGAGGAAAATGAACATAAAAAGGCTCAAGTTATGTGGGATAATGATCCACATGAAATTATTGATGAAGAGGTGATGATAGGTATAAGACTCATGCTTAATAAAGAATACTATCTCAAGAGGGAGATAGAAAATAATGAGATAGTCATTTATGATGATGGATCAGTTGGTTTGGCTACATGGAATAATGGGAGTTATTTTTAAGAGACAACATTGTGGAGAAGTACACCAGAATATGTTTTGGACCCTACTCAACAAATCACCATTGGAGGTGATATTTATTTATTTATTTGGCTTTGTTATTTGTTTGATTAGATATTTTGTTAATAGGTTTGGTAGATTGATTCACTTGGACTCAAATAAAGATAAATAAAATTATTAATGTAAAACCTTAGTTAGGTGTGATTTTTTTAGTGAAACGTTGTATAAGGAGCAACACATGGTTGCATATGTAATACAACATTTCATGTCGATGTTTTTTATTTTTTGTATAAATATTTGTAAGAGAATAGTGTGGTATAATCATCATTATAAGATGATTAATACATACTCATGTGGAGTATATGATCATTGTGATGTAAAGGAGGACTACTTGCAAAGATTGTTCAAAGACCATAATGAAGATGTGAGAGATTGGTTAATCAAAACCATAATTGGAGAATGTCTTGATGAAGGGGGAGCTAATCTTCATCAAAAGGCACTCAATCATTTACATCATGAAGGAGCTACATAAAATATGAAGGATATTCCACACAAGGAGTAGAAGGAGTGCCACCATAAGGTTTTTGTAATTTTTTATATTTTATTGAAAGATTGGAGGAAATGTAAGAGATTGTATTTATTCCAACTTTGTGATGCTTATGAAATCATGAAATACTTCATTAGCATCAAGGGGGAGTATGTTGGAATAATTAACTCCCTAAGGTTAAGTGTTAGTATTTAGGTTAGTATATTCCCTAAGAATATTGTGGAGCATGTGTATTTATCTTGTAGTGGTTTTTTAACCATATGGTTTTGCTAGTAGGAGATTAGTCATGAGTCATGAGAATAATATTCTCAATCAAACTCATTTGTCTTGTATGGCTAGCTACTAAATCCTATATATGTAATTTCTTAATATTCAATAATCATAACATTAACAAAGTTCTTATTTCCAATAAGCAAAGTATTATTACTTTGTGATCTACATAGACTGAATATGTTGCAGCTACATAAGCAAGTACTCAAGCTCTTTGGTTGATTAGGATGCCTAAAAAGATTAGATAAGTTCAAGACAATCCTAAAATCATGAATTATGATAATATTAGTGCCATAAAAATTTTCAAGAATCTGGTGTATCATTATAGAATAAAATACGTTACTTTGAAATATCACTTCATTAGAGATGTCATTGAGAAGGAGTTTGTTGATCTTGTTTATTACAACATGAAAGAGTAGCTAACTGATTTTTCACAAAGGGAGTCTCCAAAGAATAATTATTGTATTTGAGAGATAAAGTAGTTTCTCCACTTAGCATCAAGTGAGAGTATGTTGGGGATTCATGCTAACCATTAATCTAATATTCTAACATGTAAATATTATTTCTAGAAGTTGTTGGAAATTAACTTGATCAAATTTCCAAAATTAACTTGAAATATATTTTTCCTTGTTAAGTCTGATGAAATGTAAGTGCGAGTGTGCTTCAATTTAGCTATAATTTAGTTATGGTTTGGCTACATTTTGGATGAAATATTTAGGAATCCTTTTTCTAAAAACCAACGGTCACTGTATAACCAACATTCACACTAGTGCCAATGCTCATGCCAATCCCAATGATGTAGATATTCTATCTTTTTATGTATAGGTATTACATTTCTAGTTTCTAGAATTTTGTAGAGTTTTGTATATTCATTTTTTGTATTTTGTATTGTTTCAGATTATGAAGCAAAAAAAAAGAGTCAAAAAATGAATATTTGCAACAATATGAAGAGGCAATCAAGATGTATGAAGAGGATGAAGCTTATTTTGTGATGAAAGCTCCAAGGAGCATTCTTGGTATGAAAAATGAAAATGTAATTTTTGAAGCTCCAATAGGAGGAGAGTATTATTTTTCAAAAAGTTTTAAGACTGTTTTGTTGAGTGCATTTGTAAAACATTATGAATTTCTTACCAATATATTATTAAGAGCTTATTTTTGTGAGCAAAATTTGAGTTTGGTTTTGTGTGCAAAGGCATTCATGCAAAGGTTTTATGAAAACAATTTGAGCTTAAATACCTTCAATTGAAGGAGGAATGCAAAGAAAATGAGGACTATTTTTTGTTGTTGAAGAATCATCCATTAGTGGCAAATATGGACAATCATATCATGGCTGATTTTTGTGTGAAGGATGGTCAATTCTTGGTTGTACATAGTGTGAGA
>Ga0115851_101428_pt1 | contig 12621 bp, 15 predicted proteins | sample InSIn2gowninarea_FD_83865 | JGI IMG/M metagenome (GOLD analysis project Ga0115851, IMG submission 83865)
CTTATGTCTGAGTTCAATTAGCAATCGGAAGTGATAACCATATATAATAATGAACCACCCCTCATAGGTAATGTATTTCATTATCTGAAGGCTGACCTCGCTCCAAAATGGATGTAGGCTAGCTCTCCAGACCCCATTTTTATCCTCTGAAAACTGTTCCTCTGGTAGGAAGAATTCCTTTCTGGCTTTTTGGCCCAATGTCCTCTCCTCTTTGCTCCAGGGTATCCCCAATGGCAAGTCAGTGACTCGACTAATGAGTTGTGGGGTCAATTTTAAGGTCAACCCTCTAAAATTTACAGTGGCTAGTATCTTGGATTTAGGCTACAGGGACATTAAGAGCTCTTCAGTTACCTCATCATCATAACCTTGGATTATGTCACAGAAGGTCATCCAATTGGCACGGGTAAATAGGTCTACCACCTCTGGAGTTTCTTGCAATTTCCTGGAATCTGAGGGTTCCTTTCTGATAAACCCTCCTAGCATGATGAAAATGCTCTATTAGTGACTTGTGCTGTGGTCAGAAGGGGAATTCTGTGTATGGTTTCCTCCCCAGAACTTGGAAGACAGTATCCCTCAGGTGTTTATATTCCACTTTGCACCAAATCCCTGGTTAGAATGCTGTTGCTACCCAAAACTCAAATGTCAAAAGGGAATTAGGCTCTCACAGACAGAGTGCAGAGCTTAATTTTTATCCTCAACCACATAAAAGTCACATTTTTTTATGCACAGGTTAGCCCTTACAATGGTTTATCATTTCTTATAGGAAGAATTTGTTAACAAGAATCGTGGAGGAGAATGTGATGTAGAACCAACTGGAAAAACTCCGTGTATCACACAGGCAAACTATTATTCTTGACCCATAGGCAGATTTGCTTCTAATTCTCCTACTCCAGATAGTTTAATTCACCACCTTTCGAAATATCATGCATGAGAATGGTGTTTTCGGGCCTACCTCTCTTTGAACTCCACTGTCAACGCAGAAAGTCCAAGTTTTTCTGCTCCGGGAGGCTGTGCCACGTTTCTTGTAGAGCTCCTTCCTGTAGAGAGGTTTGCCGGCTTCTGGAAGGTGTCACAGTGCTTCTGAATGAGCCTGGGATACGGTAGGATCTTGAGATAGGCCGAGAAGCTTGCACTAACGAACTGCAGAGGAGGAGGACACATACTTTTCTGAAAAATGGTTGCAAGTGTAAATGACAGTGCTTCATCATGAGTTCTTTGGCTGAGCAATTTAAATTACGATGCAATTCATGGTGAGGGGTGAGGTGTCCAGGTCGAGCCATTAACCAACATCACGACCATCATTCTTCGGCGTGTCTCTGATTGCCATTCCATTTCTTTGCCGTTAACCACAACCATTACTGCTAGTCTGCCGATTCTCCCCGACTGAACACTTCCCACGTGTTGGCTCTTCGTCCCTTTGGCGGATTCAAGCATAAATGAGCTCATTTAGATCCCACGAGGCCATTCAACTGACTGTGGGTGGCCAGTTGACTGGCCACTGAATTCGTTCAATCCGCACCATTTCACAGACATGCAGTTTTCAGAGTATAGTCTATGCAATTTGACGAATAAGGTTTGACACTTACCTATGTGGTTGTTGACGTGTTTTGCAGGCTTCAAGATGTGGAACGATGGCTTTTCTCAGTGCTGCTTCGTGCACAGGCGCTGGAACTCCTTCTTTCATTAGCTAATGTTGTATGCAAGGCTTCGGGACCCGATCTTCAGGTTGTGAACGCTGCATGCATGGTTCTATATTTTCTCAGCTATCGAGGAGGTGTTCACGTCTAGGTGGAGCTTATTGCATGTCCCTTGCATCGATCTCAGCTACTATTGACTCCATAGTATGTGTTCCAGATGGATCAGCTCCTACACGATTCCTGTAGGACATCTTGTAGCTGCTTCTCCTCCTGGGATGCATGCTAAAACGAGCAAGGTTATATTCACAGATGAAGGGTCCCGATGGAGCTTTGACAGGTAGAGTGTGCGAGTCTTTGTATGCTTGATTTGTCCCTTGGAAAAAAGGTTTCAATTTGAGGAAAACATGAATCTTTGCATGACTTTGCAGGAATACATAACCAGATTATTGCCATGGCTGTGGAAAGCGATGAAACCGGTGATGGATGGAAAAGAGGGGTGGTTGCAGGCCTCATCAACAGACTTCAAGGTTTAAATCCCTTTCCAGAATTGATTTTGGCTTGCCTGAAGGCTCTACAGGATGTTTCCTGTAGAAATACAGAATTTCCTATAGAAAGCCCCGAAACTTCATGTAGAAAGCTCAGAACTTCCTGTAGGAGGTTGAATCTTGGCCCGAATGTGTTCAAATCCTGGAAAAAGTGAATGGTCATGGAGGGAGTGTCTGTGAGGATGTCTAGTATCTTGGTATGGTCCCCTGTACTTGTTTTGCGCGACCTTCTTTATCTACACTGTATTCCCTGCAACATGCAATAATTCCAGAGATTAGACCTATTTTTTCTTTTTCTCTTCTTTTTTTTTTCCTTTTTTTTTTTTTTTTTTTAGTCATCAGGGATTGCTCCTTTAGTTTTTTTCTCTTTATTTTTTCCCTGGGTGCTTTAGAAAGGTTTTCACCGAAGGATCTTTTTTTTTTATTTTTTATTTTCATTTCTTTATTTTCTAAGAGACAGCGGGCGTGCCTCCATGAGGTTTTCACCCTCATTGTCTGCCCTGGGTGCCTCGGAGAGGTTTTCACCTAGGGATCTTTTTATTCCTTTTTTTTTTTTTTTTGGTTTTGATGGTCAAGGTGTGGTGGGAATAGAGGCAGAACCCTGCTCTACTACCAGCATTGATTTTTCCACAGTTTCAGTGAACTCCTGCCTCGAGAGGGGTTTCTTGTAGATTTTCAATCGATGCCCATTGACAAGCATGATGATGGCTTCTTCATCAACGGTCCTGATAAGGAATGAACCATTTTCATTGCATTTCTCCACTGTATATGGTCCTAACCATCTTGTCTTCAGCTTCCCTTTGAAATCCTTGTATCTTGAGTCATATAGCAACGCCCAATCTCCCGGCTGGAATTACTTTTCATTAAGTTGCTGGTCATGCCATATCTTCCTCTAGAGTTGAACTACTTCTGAGTGGAGGAGAGCCTGCATTCTATGTTCATCTAATCCATTCAGCTGCAATAATCTTTCACGTTGAGCATGGTTGAGATCTAGGTCCAGCTGAGCTACCACTCTCAATGTGTTGTACTCGAACTCTATGGACAACAAAGCTTTCTTCCCGTAGAGCAGCTAATAAGGTGTGAAACCTGTTGTAGTCTTCCAAGTGGTGTTGTAGGCCCAGGTAGCCTCAACTAGGTGATCTGCCCAATCCTTTCTACTGCTGCTCACCACCTTAGTCAAAATCCCTTCCAATGCTCTATTAGTGACTTCCACCTGCCCATTTGCTTGTGGATGATATGGGGTGGAAGTCCTGTGCTTGATCTTGTGATGAGTGAGCAAGTCTTCAATCAAGTTGGAGGTGAACTGGCTTCCTTGATTGGTGACTAACTCTCCTGGGTAGCCAAACTTGTAGAAGATATTTTCCCTTAAAAACTCAGCTACCTTGTCTTCTGTTCCTGCTTTGATTGCCTTTGTTTTTGCCCACTTGGTTAGATAGTCAATGCACACAATGATGTAAGATCTTTTCTTTGAAGGGGGGTTGATAAGACCCACAAAATCCATGCCCCACTTCTCAAATGGCTCGAAGGTCACTTGAGGTTGGAGAGGCATTTCATCCTTTGGAGTTGATTTCCCCATCCTCTGACATTGGTCACATTGGCTAATGTATCTTCTGACATCTTGATGAAGAGTAGGCCAATAGTAGCCTGCCTACAGAATTTTGAAGGCAGTCCTTTTTGCTGCAAAGTGGCCTCCACAAGGTCTGTCATGGCAGGTTAGGAGGATGTCAAATACTTCCTCTCCCCTAACACACCACCTCAAGATTTGATCTGGGCCAAGTTTAAACAGGTTGCCCCCGATCCAAGTGAATGGGGTGCTCTTCCTTACGATTCTGCTCTTTTCCTTTGAGGATAGATGCGGAGGGAACTGTGTTGAGACCAAGTAATTTGCTATAACAACAAACCATGGAGAGAGTACTGAGATAGCAAACATATGTTCATCTGGCATCTGGTCATACATTGTTCCTTCTTCACCTGCAGGCAAATCCAATCTAGACAAGAAGTCAGCAATAAAATTTTCCTTACCTGGCTTGTCGACAATAGTCAAATCAAATTGCTGCAACAAAAGTAATCATCTAATGATACAAGCATTGACATTAGGCTTATTCATTAAATATCTAATTGCAGCATGCTCAGTGTGTACAAATGTTTGATAACCAGTGATGTAGTGTCTGAACTTGTTTAAAGAATGGACTACAGCTATGAACTCTTTCTCGATTACAATATAGTTCATTTCTGCCTTGGACAAGTTTTTGCTAACAAAATATATGGCATATGGTAGTTTCTCCTCAACTTGTCCTAAGGCTGCCCCTATGGCTTTGCTCGAGGCATCAGTGTGGATGTGGAAAGGTAAGGCCCAGTTTGGACCTCTCAAGATCGGGGTAGACACCAGCTCATCTTTCAACTCATCCAGTGCCCCTTGACAGTTGTCAATCCATTTGAACTCAATGTCCTTCCCTAAGAGGCCAAACAATGGCAAGGCTAGCTTACTGAAATCTTTAATGAATCTTCGATAATATCCTACTAAGCCTAGGAAACTCCAAACATCCCTTACCTTTTGAGGAGGTGGAGCCTTTTGGATGATAGCAATCTTGTTAGGATCCACCCGTAACCCTTGCCGATAAATGGTATGACCTAGCACGGTCCCTTCAATCATCAGGAATTCACATTTTTCGGGACTGAGGGATAGGCTCATCTCAATACACTTGATTATAACTTTTCCTAGATTAGTCAATGCTTCTTAGAAGTTGGACCCATAAGGAGTAAAGTCATCCATATAGATTTCTACTGAATCATGGACCAACTCAAAAAATATGCTCAATACTGCTCTTTGGAAAGTGGCAAGAGTGTTGCATAGCATAAAGGGAAGGACTCGGTAGGCAAAGGTACCCCATGGACAAGTGAAGGTGGTTTTATCTTAGTCCTCCGAGCTTATTTGGATCTCATTATACCCGCTGAACCCATCTAGGAAAGAGGAGAACTTCTTCCCTACTAGTCCATACAAAACTTGATCTATGAAAGGAAAAGTGAAATGGTCTTTCTTGGTGGCTTTGTTAAGTTCTTGGTAATCTACATAGATTCTCCACTTCCCGTTCTTATTGAGCACAAGCACTAGAGGAGACCCACTCACTATCGGAGATAGGGTAGATGAATCCTGCATCCAACAATTTTTGCAATTCTTCTTTGACAATGTCTTTAAGGGCTGGATTCATTCTCCTTTGAGGCTGCCTGACTGGTTTACAATCTTATTTAATGTAAATTTTATGGGTACAGACCAAAGGATGTACTCCTTTCATCTCCTTATAGCTCCAAGCGAAAGCATCTAAATGATTGTTTAGTAAGCTACATAGCTCCTTCTCCTGGGAAGGAGATAGGGAGGAGCTAATCTTTAAAGTTCTTTCGAGACCAAACACCACATTATTAACTCTGGGAGAGGTCGGATCAGTCACACAAAGGTCCACTAAGGTGCTAGCCTAGGTATATTCCACCAGAGGTGGATTTTGAATCAAAGTCTCAATCAGATCATCCTCGGTTTGAGGGCCTCCCCTGGTGGTTTCTATTGTGCACAATGGTGCAGAGTAGACCTCATCCTCATCTCCTTCTTCCAACCAGAGTGGTAAATCATGTTCTAGCAGAGGTTGGGCAGGAGGATACAAGATTAGCTGCTTGGACATAGGCCCATTCTTGATGGTCATGTTTCCAGCTCAGCAACTAATGTAAGCATCCGCAGTGGCTAACCAAGGCCTTCCAAAAATGAGCGGGTATCCAATATGCTTTACCTTTGGCTGAAGGACTAAGAAGTCTGCAGGATACTCCCAAGAGTCAACAGAGACCAAGAGATCTTCCACAATCCCTTCGGGAGTCACAGTGGAGCGATCTGCCAACTGCAAGACTGTCGAGGTCTTCCTTAAGGAACTCTGAAGGTTGAGTTTAAGCATGGCGTCCTTGGTCATCACGTTAATGGCAGCCCCTAGATCAATCAAGGTATGGGGGATAATGGTGCCATTGATGCAGACATCAACTACAGACTCCTAGGGTCCAAATACTTTGGACAGATTACTTGCCCCAACATTAGATCAGACAGTTGTCCTATGACATTGATAGTCGAGGCATCTATCTTTCGCCTTCCTGGGTGCTTGAAACACTTCTCCTTAATGAATTTGTTTTATATTGGTACATCTTTTATGGCCTGGAGAAGTGGTATTTTCACACACAACTGTTTAAGTTCTCCCAGAAGTTCAGTCTCCTCTGGGTTTGGTTGCATGGTTACTGTTAGTCGCTTGGGAAAGGGTGGAATGGCTTTGGGTTCACTTTCCTGTTTCTCTTCCTCATCCTTTAGGGGAGGTGGTTGGTGATCTAGAAGGGTCTTCTCGGATCGCAGATTGATCTCATGGATCTCCACAGCATAGGTAGGGCATGTTGTGTCCCTAGTGTATACCTGCTGGGCCTGTCAGTTGTTGGGGTTCGGGTTCGATTGAGTAGGCATCTGGGGTTGTCTTGAAGGAGAAGGAGGTAATGGTTGTGGCTGAGCTAGTGGTGGAGGAAGAATGGCGGGAGGAGAGTTGTATTGGGGCCTCCACCTCAGTTGAGGTGCATTCCACTAAGGTTGTGGCTGGGCATGTGAGTGAAACGAATGAGCAGTGGGTTGAGCATGGTATTGAGGTGGATAAGACCACGGAGGAGGTGAGGACCAGGAAGGATGAGCAGGGGGACCCCAAGAAGGCATGTGAGCAGATTGGTTGGGGCTATAATAAGCTTGGGATGTCCCTTGCATCCCCTGCTGGTAAGGTCCGGGCCCATGTGGCCTCCTTTGGTTGAGGAAGTAGAGAGGTTCAATGGTTGCCTTAGTCCCTTGGTACATGGCTTTAAATCTAGGCAAGGTTGGGCATTGGTTTGTGGGGTGGTTTTCCTCACAAACAAAACATACTTCTACTGACACTCGTTCTTAGGGTGCTTCCTCGTACATCTAGGACAAAAAATGGCCAAAGCCCTCTCAGCTTCCTCCTTCTTTTGTTGGATTCAAAAGGTATCAAGTTGCATGGAAATGGTTTGTCTCATCTCACTTTTGAGGTCTTCCATCTAATTAGCAAACTCATGCATGGAGAAGGTAGTACTAGCTGAAAGTGGATTCCCCCTACCTCTTTTCCGGGCTGTCCTAGAGTGGTTTCTAAACATAGTCTTTATGTCCTCATAAGGTAGTTGGTAGATGTATCCTCCAGCTGGCATGTGAAGGGTATCTAGAAGGTCTTCAAGGACTCCTCGGAGCAGAACCATCTTTAGAGATTCAGGGCCAAGTGTGCACCTGGACCGTTTATAGCTAAGTTGGAACCTTTCCTCGTAATCTTCTAAAGATTCATCATTTCCCATGGTCATCCAAAAGATTTCTCCCTTTGTTTCTTTTAACCTACAGTAGTCTTGGTATTTGTTGTTAAAGGCTTGCTGCATCTGAGCCCAAGTTGTGATACTGTTTCTAGGTAACCCCATGAACCAGCGTAATGCTGCATCCTTGAGGGTAGAGGGAAAGAGTTTCAACTTTTGCTTGTCTTTTGCATAGTCATAAGTTCGATAAAGGACACCAAACTCAAATAGGAAGGTATTAGGGTCTTTAGTGGTCAATCCATGGAAATGAGTTAAGGTTGAGGGACTTATGTTCTTCATCTTCATGTCCTCATTGGTCTCTCGGATGGGGAAAGTACCTTCTATTCTCTCATCATCGTTTCTACCATTTCTGTTTTCGGCCATGGTCTCAAAAGGAATGTTTTCTTGCTCTTCTTCTATTATAGGATCTTCGTATATCTTAGGAGGTTCACCTATAGGTTCTTCTGGTTCACTGCCACCAAAGAAGAGAGAAGGGTGACTTAGTGAAGTGGTGGGGGTGTTGGGTAGGAATTTTCCGGTGTTATCTCTATTCCTACGAGGCATGAAAAGATTTTTGGTTGCTTTTTCTTTTTTCTGATTGTATCTGCAAAACTGAAACAGATAGAATTGAAACTAACTGAAATATATCTTGTGGAATTGAAATGAAAGTAGGAAAGGACTAATCTATTTTGCTGAAATCAAATTACGAGAATGAAATGCTAGACTGCGCTTGCAGAATTGAAATTCTATTCTACGCTTGCAGAATTGAAATTGCGGAATTGAAAGGCTAATCTATGAAAGTAGGAAATGTCTAATTTACTTTTGCAGAAATGAAATTGCAAAATGGAACTGAAATAAACTACTTAGCAGAAGGTTAGAGTAGGGAAATAGAAGAAAAGTAGCAATCACAAATACCCTGATGCTTCCTCGGTAGCAGCGCCAAAAATAATGGTGGGCTCCAGTATTGTAGCAATAATGCTACAACTCCTGGGACTCCCTTCTTTACTCTTATCAACTCGGTAGTTCGTAACAAACTTGGAAGCGACGGTGCTGTATGCACAAGTACTAGCTTTTGCCGCAACTGTCACTTAGTCAAATGGCACAAGTCCGCTAGGAGCTTAAGCCAACTTCTATGAGCTCTTAGAAGAAGCTTTTTAACTGATGGATGAATGCTAACTCAAAGGAGGTTGATCTACTTGTAGAAATAAATTGGAAAGAAGAAAGGAAATGTAAACCCTAGCAAACCCTAATTTTACCAGCTAGCCCTACTGATGCAAGAAAGAGGATGCAAGCTACTAAAAGAGATGCCATTGATTTCTAGGAAAGTAAATACATGTATCTAAGCTACTTCTACAGTAACATATGAAAAAACATCTTTTTGTATTTTTGAATAAGTTGCCAGAATTATTATGCATGTAATTTGACTATTTTTTACTGTCTAGAGGTGGATTGGAGAGAAGAAATTCTTGGAGGAGGTCGGGAAGGTTCAGAGAGGGCCTAAGGGGTCCCTATCACCCTTCCATAGAGTTTCATAGAGTTTGGCTATCAAGAAACCTCATTCGTGAGCCTCTACAAGAAGTCTGCAAGGGTTCTACAGGATGTCTGTGATTTTCTACAGGATGTCTGTAATTTTCTACAGGATGTTCAGAAATGAGATTTTGGAGGATGGATGGAGAGAGAAAGGTGAAGGAGTGAATATGGAGGTAGGATAAGGGTTGGAGGTGGTCCAGGACTTGGTGGATGGAGTTGAGGAAAAGATGTAGATGGCTGGATTTGTTCAAGGAAGATTGAAGCAATGTTGCACAAAAATTAGGGTTATGTGAGAAAATGGCAAACGTGAGGCAAGGATTCTAAGCAGAGGATGAAGTAGGTGGGATTGATGGAGAATGGGCAGATAAAGAAGGATAACAGGTGCTCTGCAAGTTGTTTTTCTGACTGAACCAACAAAGACTTGTAAAATCTGAGACCTAGCTACGTTGACCTAATCTGATCTAGCTAACAGTAAAGAGCATGAACAAAAGTTTTATTTGCAAGGAAACCATGTATATTAACTATGCAACGAAGCATCCAAGAATTCAAAACATGTAACCAACTTCTGCAAATGAAAATCAAACACTAATGATTACATGGCAAAGCAAAGTCAGTGTTTTTGTGGGCAGCAAGGTCACCTTGATTACAGCTCGTGATCCCACTAAGGGAGAAGTGAAATCAGAGGTGCTTGATGGCCTTTTTCTGGAGCTTTTCCCTGTCAATAACCTATCAAATCTATCTGAACATCAAACATCTTTCTAATCATCAACAGTGACCTAGTTAATCAACAAGATTTAATCTACTTAACAGAAATGATTTTGCAAATACATAAAGGACAAATAACAATACATAAAGGAGGCCTTAGCACTCGGGTTGGGCCCAACCCCAAGAGCTACAAGCTCCTATAAAGGACTCAGATCTGATGCCAAGTAAAGTTGCTTCTCATTATTCAAAAATAATCATTACAAGAAAGTTATACAATTGTAGCTACAAGAAAACAAGCTGAGCAAAGGACAACATTATAGTGCAAATACCAACAGTTCCAAAAGTAAACTATGAAGGCTGAGGCCTTCCTATTCATACACTATGAGGGGCCTAGCAGCCCTCCTAAATTCAAGGGACTTGGCTGTTCCAACTGCTAGTAAACAATCACTCTTCCCAAAGCTGCTCGGCTACCTTTAGAACTCATTTTGGTGGCCTGGTGAGCTCGAAGTTGAGGGTGGAGATTTCGAGGAAGGCCATTTAATGCAAGAGACAACCTCCCTATGAATCCTCACCTCAAGCTTGGCTATCATATGACCTGTAATTGCTTGGTTTTGCTCCAAAATTTGTTCAAAAAGCCTGAAATAACCACGTATTAGCCTCCTAGGTAGAGTAACCACCCTTATTCATTCAAATAACATAAACATATTAAAAAAACATGCATAATCTATGAAAAATGGAGGATTTAACAAGGACAATTAGGCAAAATGAGCCCAATAAGTTACCTAATTTGGGGCTCATCAGAGACTACCCTCAAGGGGAAACCAATCCAAAATCATGGTCAGAGCTTACCATGTAGGGGACCCAGCTTGTAATTCCCATGTTTGAGAGTTTTTTGAGAAAAACAAAATGCAAAAAGACCCCAAACAACGACAATTGCAACTGAAAACTACAAAAAATACCCTAGTTTTCCGTGTGTCTAAGAACCTGAATAATGAGCCATAGCCTGCTAGGTGTCGGCAAGTGGCAAAGTATGCTCCATGATGAGATACCTGTAAGCATACAAATCTTCAGCGTCATGTTGTTGTCCACTGGCTGTGGCTTCCGTCTGCGCCTTGCCACCTGGAGTGCTCGTCTCGGCTATCATATTCCCATTAGCACCAAGGGTGTTGTTCATCCCATTCAGAGCTGCTGGATCAGAGCGTGGAGCTTCCGTCCTATTCATAGCATCACCCTGAGAGCTACTATCATGAGTGTTCCACCTGCTAGTGCCAGTCCTATCTGGAATGATGCTAGCCAAGACTACAGTGCATTTTGGCTCCTCTCTGAAGGTGATAGAAAAGTTGGCTATAATACAGGGGTGTTCCAGGGTGCATCTGAATTGAAACTAGTTGGAGTGACAGGGATTCATCATTGGCACAAAGTCATCATGGGGGTGTTGGGTTTCCACATTACGCTGAAGGCCAGCCCTCTGGGCTTACCCTCTACCACTACGAGTGTTGGGATACCATCCCGTGCTGTGATTAGCAGTCGAAGGCGAGGAGGAATCCGCCCAAGTCGATTCAGACAGGGACAATGAGGGAGGGCGAATTTCTCTCCCTTTGTTGCTTCCCACTGCGTCTTCTCATTCTATGCCTTAAGCGGGGCATATTTTCTTGGTGAATATCGATACGTTGGCTGCTTGGAGTAGGAGAGGGGATGGAATGGCTCGTGGAGGTAGGGGAGTGAGGAATTCAACTAATAGTCATGGAATTGAGGGTTGAAGTGGAAATTCTATAGCAGCAAAGTGAGTTGTGTGAGAAGTGGACACCTTCGATTATCTCAATGCAGCGAAGGAGCTGACATCTTCTCCCTATGGCTTTTTGAGAGCTTGGCTCTACCACTGCAGGGAGGTAATTATAGGCCAAAGGAGGCATAACAGGAGTAAGGAACTCAACATTCTCTATCTTAAGGACTAGAAGTAGGTAGGCTCGGCTCTCTCCCGTCATTAATGTTAATGTTTTTTGACTTTCAAGCAGGATTAAAACGCCATAAATTATGGCAGTGGGCGTCTTGGTAGTAGCGCAGGTGGCCATGTGGCCATACCACTTGCTCACCCAAATGAACAGTGTTGTACTAGCACCATTAATCACCTGCATCAGGGGAGCATAAATTGTATTTTATTGACAATTGATTTTTCCAATATATCCAACATATGAATAAGAGAGGGAAAATAACAAATAAACTTGGAAATCCATTAAGAGATGGATCAAGTATTTTGCAAATAGGTGCATTTAATATGATACAATAATACCAACATTATTAATGATTCTCAATTAGAAACGTAAATATATATATATATATATATATATGTGTGTGTGTGTGTATATATATATATATATGTATATATATGTACATATATATATATATATATGTACATATACATATATAATATATACATATATACATATATATATATACATACATATATATATATATATATATATATATATATATATATATATAGATATATATATACATATATATATATATATATATATATATATATATATATATAAAATATATATATATATATATATATATATATATATATATATATATATATATATATATATATATATATATATATATAGATATATATATACATATACATATATGTATATATATATATACATATATGTATATATATGTGTATATATATATATATATATATATATATATATATATATATATATATATATATATATATATATATATATATATATATATATGTATATATATATATATATATATATATATATATATATATATATATATAGCCAACTAATGAATATAAATGTACAATTTGTTAT
>Ga0115851_101432_pt1 | contig 12601 bp, 9 predicted proteins | sample InSIn2gowninarea_FD_83865 | JGI IMG/M metagenome (GOLD analysis project Ga0115851, IMG submission 83865)
CTTCGATTTGCTGGGCAATTTCTTCTATTTGCTAGGGAATTTCTTCTATTTGCTGGGGAATTTCCTCAACTTGCTGAGGAGGATTAATGAGGAGAGGTGGATGGTTCAGGGCAAAGCCTCTATTTATTAAGAGCTGGGCTAAACGATGGTGCATGAGGGAGAGGAGTTGGTGCTTTGCGTTCACGGTATAGTGTGCCATATTTTTTAGACAGCTAAGTAGATAATAGGGCATGTTTATTAAACGACCATGCCTCAAATGATTTAGTAAAACAAAATCGTGTTGGTAGACTACCTGATAACGACCCTCGCAAGTGAAATACTGCTTAAAAAATTCTGCAACCTTTGACCATGGTGGTGGTAGTGATCGAAGTGCAACACCTCTGCCTTTGGTTTCAACATGCTCCCCTAGTAACAGAAAATCTTGCTGTGCATTGAGAATGAGGTGTTTCCTGCTGAACCAGCGAGCACCATTGGTTGGTAGTCCCGAAACTTGCGCTATGTCCTCTTCTGTTACTGGAATTCGCACCCCTTGGACAATGGAGTATCCTTCCCTTAGGTTGCATGCAAATTCCAGAACCTGCTGTGTATTAAAATCTAGAAGTCTTCTGAAGTAATCCACCCATCCTGCTTGTAGAAAGATTTGGTAAGCTTCCTGGTAGAGTTCCAGTAATTCCGTTGAGCCAAGTTCATGTGTAAGTGGATTTCCTTCCATAGTTGCTGGTTCAGACAAAAAACAAAGTGGAGAGCTGAGTTGCCGAGGTCGAAACAGAGTAAACCATTACAAATGAAGTTATGACATGATAAGGTACAGATGAGGTGACTTAGATACTACCGCGAGAAATAGGGATGGCGGTGATTGACGTGTTATGTAATAAATAATTACGATGTTTCGGTAATCCCCCCCAAACTACGGCTGAATGATCTGGTTGGTGTACGACGATTTCGGCAGTCGTATCAACATCTCCTCATTAACTACAATTTAATATTCACACTTAAACATGCATACCTTTATATTTACCTTTAGTTGTTGCGCCACAAAGTATTATCTTGTCCTTGCTAGATCGATAATGATTAAAAAGGGTTTGAAAGTATGAAAATATAGAAGGTTTTCATTATTCACAGGAAGTAGTAGTGAAGGAATCTAATTATCAGGACGAATGGCTGGTTCCTTTGATGAAGAGTGATATGTTCCATCGGAAAAATAGTTCATTGTCGGGAACAGAAATGGGGAAATTGGTGCTCTTTAGGAAAAATGAAAAAGATTAGTGTTTAAGCACTGGGATTTGGTGTTTCAGCAACGGGAAATGGTGTTTCAGCAATGGGAATGGTGTTTCAGCAACGGGAAATGGTGTTTCAGCAAGAGGAAATGGTGTTTCAGCAATAAGAATGGTGTTTCAGTAACGGGAATGGTGTTTAAGCAACGGGAAATGGTGTTTCAGCAACGGGAAATGGTGTTTCAGCAAGGGGAAATGGTGTTTCAGCAAAGGGAAAATGTAAGAAGGAATGAATTATGATCTGAAGTGACATGGCAATGCTTTCCCACACCGCAAATTGATTTTTCCTATATTGGAATTTTTGTTCTCAGCCACCTTCCAAAACTAAGATCTGCAAAATAATTAATTGTAACATGGCAACCCTTGACAAGGATTATTAGTTAAGAAATCTAATCTAAAAATAAATACATAAACAAAAAATTAAGTGCATTGAGGGATAGCAGGTCCCCCCAAAAAGACATAATGTGTGTCTGTCATGCAAGTAGCTTTGAAATCCTCTTTAGAAATAGGTTGTTGATACAAACGGAGTCGATACCCATTCACTAATAATGGTGTTCTAGAATCATCAATCGTTAGGAGTCTGACTGTTCCATTTGGAAAAATAGTATCTACTTCATAAGGTCCTAGCCACCTTGTTCTTAATTTACCTTGAAAATTTTCAAAATGGGAGTCATACAATAGAGCCCAGTTACCTTTCTGGAACTGCTTCTGCTTAATAGTCTTGTCATGCCACCTGGTTCTTTGTTGTTGTATCGGTTGTTTGATGGATGGCATCCAACCTCTTTTCATCCAATTCCTGAAGCTGCTGCAACCTAGCTGTCTGTGCATCAGTCAAGTCAAGGTTAACAGCGAAAGTAGTCCTTAAGGTTTTGATTTCAAATTCCATAGGGAAAACAACATTTTTACCAAAAACTAATTCATAAGGTGAAAAACCCATAGTGTTCCTCCAAGTAGTTCTATAAGCCCATAGTGCTTCAGGCAACCTTTGAAACCATTCCCTTCTATTTTCCTTTACTGTTTTTGTTAAAATGGCTTCTATGACTTTATTCGTGCTTTCTACATGCCCATTTTCCTGGGGGTGATAAGGTGTAGTCATTTTATGCTTAATGTGATATTTATGAAGTGTATCTTTGAAGCCATGGGAGTTAAAAGGAGGTCCTCCATCTGTGACTAGCTCTCTAGGCAACCCAAACCTAACAAAGATTTCTTCAAATAAAAAAGTTAACATTGGTTCTTCATTAGCTTTGAGGAGTGCCTTAGCTTCTACCCATTTAGTCATATAATCTGTGCAAACCAGTATATAAACTCTTTGATTGGATGGAGGATTGATGGGACCTATAAAATCTAGTGCCCATCTTTCAAAAGGTTCAAGTATTACCTGGGGATTGAGTGGCATTTCATCCCTGTGATTAGGCTGGTCCATTCTCTGACAGCTATCGCAGGCTCTAACATATCTCTTTGCGTCTTTGAAAAGTGACGGCCAATAATAACCCATTCTGAGAACTTTGTGTGCTGTTCTTTTATCCGCAAAATGCCCTCCACAAGGGCCATCGTGACAAGCCTTCAATATGTCATAAACTTCATCTTCTCTGATGCATCTCCGAATTTCTCGATCGAGTCCTGTGTGAAAAAGACACTCGCTTATCCAGCTGTACCTAGCACTTTGCTGAATGATCTTTCTTTTTTCTCTATGCGATAGGTGTTGTTAGCGCTTGGAATTCACCTAGGCTGAGATAGACAAACTCTCAAGGCTACATCAAACCATTTCACCTCGTAGCTAGCCCTACGAGGTATGAGAAGGCTCTCTCTGGTCAAACTCGGTAGATCTTTCAGTAGGATGAGCTGACCTAATTAGGAACAAAGATATTAGGCTAGTAAAATGATAAGGAGGGTTGATTTAAAGATTTTGGGGTTTTTGGTGGCAATTGGAGGGAGTGAAATTCAGGGTGCGGGGATTGAGCTCAGTTTTTGCAGGTGAATCTTTGGGGCAAGGTAGGAGTTTGTGCTGATGCCTTTAGCTGAAGTGGATGGCTAGGAATGAAAGAGGAGGAGCCAAAGAGGGCAAACAATGACTTTGAATCCTCTTTAGACAATGGAAAACATAGATATTAAACAAAATTGAAAGCTGAGCATGGCATGCATGAATTCAAACTTTATCACTTCTTTTGTTCAATTAGCAGCAATAGAAAGAGATGAAACACATAAACACACTTACAATAACATGTAGAGAACACACCATCAACACGTCAATCCACAAGAATCCACAATGATGTCTGCAAAACCCTGGCCTTCCTTTTCCTTAAATTGCAGAGATAGAAGTACAATATACAATAATGCTTTCTCCCACAAGAGTCCAACCATCAAAATGAGAAAGAGAAGGCATAATATAGATCATCTAACCCCTTTCCCCACCTCTAGGGGTCGAGCTCAGCTTCCTAGGAGCAGTTTGAACTAATTCTAAACTAAGCACTAGATAATAGGCAGTCAAAACAACTTGCCTCTAAAACTTAGCTAACTCATCCATGCATTAAATATTCACTTTTTACATCAAGGAAGCTTCTAGAAGGGTTAAGAGAGATAAAATCTATCAATGTGTCATGAAAATTATCCATACATCCATCTTTTACAAGTAGAAATCATCAACCAAGGTGAAAACAGAGTTTTCAGGCCTGAAAAGTCAAAACTGGCAAATTCAGCTCGAGTGGTCGCGCCCCCTGCTCGAGTGGTCGCGCCCCTTTGCAGCACCTTTTGAGTGGGTTACACTGGTCCAAATCAAGTGCAAGATGTCTCATTGGAAAGCTTGGTCTGTCTACTCTCCATCCCAAGTGGAATTTCTGGATTTGGAGTTGATTTGACCCCTCAAAAGTCAATTCTCCCAAGGTCACTTTCTGCAACTCAAAAAAGTGGGCAGAAAGTCAATTTTTTGATGTATTTTGAGCTTTTGGAGGCCCAAATCTCAAAATCAAGCTTCTCCCAAGTATAGGCTGGTTTAGTTTTTGCATGCCATTTCCAAAAATGTCAACTTTTTGTCATTCTGAGCAATCCTCACGAGTGGTCGCACGGGGGGGGGTGAGACCACTCCACAGGCAAAAACCTGTAAATTTCCAAAAAATTTCCAAAATGCTCCAAAACTCTCAAAATTTTTAGATTTTGCTGCTGGATCAAGGCTGATGAGTACCATGGTGAGTGAGGGATGCCTTAGCCAAGATACGGAGTGGGTTTGTCCTCTTCTTCTTCTTCTGGGCCTCTGACAGCTTCCTTTGGAGAATTTTCATTTTAGCTTTGCAAACATGCAATCTTGCCCAATAGTGTGATTTCATGTTGCGTAGTAGCTCTTTGTCATGATTTGCCTTCTCCAACAATCTCTCCAAGCGAAAATTTGCCTGGATGAGCAAAGACTCTCTGTCAGCTGGCAAAGGGTCCCTGGGCCTCCTGCGGTTCAAGCCTCTGTTACCGCGGATTCTCCATAATTCATCGAGCTCTTTCTCTGTCTCTAGCTGTTTGTTCCGCTGCTCCAAATAGGTGATGGTCCACTGAGCCATCTCGAGCTTCCCCTGCAACACAAGATTCTCCTCCTCTCTCTGTCTAATGAGCTCATAAAAATCTGAAGAAGAAGGAGACTGAGCATCAATATCAACAAAATCATGATGTGCCTCGTCCTCAAGCATGGGCTGCTTGCCCTCTCGTACCGCCTGTGCCAATGAAGAAAGCGAGGCCCCTTCCACCTGATGTGGAGATAACACTCACTGATCTGAAGAAGATGACGAGACCCCTTCCACCTGCTGTGGAGAAAGTACTCGTCGAGCTGCTGCAAATAAGGTCCTATGACCTCTCTGATAAGTGACCTGAGGAGAAGGAGCCATATGTCTCGGAATAACAATCTCGGGCTGATGTGATGGCCCTCCCTCCTCATGAACTGCCTCTGGCTGTGGCTGTGGCTGTGTGAAGAACTCACGGGAGATAAAATCTGCCCAAGGAATGCCCTGCTGGCTCAGCTGATGGGAAACAACCAGCTGGATGAGACCATGATGACACAAGCTCCTGAGCTGCTGAGCTGGGGTCTGCTTCTGGAATATGGATACCATCCTCTGAATGTCGTGAAAAAGGTAAACCGGGAGGTTCATCATCCTCACCCTGGTAAAGTGCATAAGCATGCGAATGTGGCAAGCAAATACCCGTGAGAATCTCCCCTCGCATGTGAAATAGTGCATAATAAGCCTCATGATAGCTGCATATTCCGCTCGGAGGAATCTGATAGGAAAATTCCCTGACAAGTTATGCACGTATGTAGGCCTGACATATGGCTCAAAGTATACCAAATCCAGCCACTTGCGCTTTGGCCATACCTCACCCACATTGGGTATCCCGGTAGCCTGTGAGATGGCCTCTGGAGAAAGCGCAAAATTCACTCCTGCAAGAGTGACCTGCCCATCATGAAGGTGTAAAACAAATAGCCGGGCTAGCTCTCTATGATGCTGAATCTGTGCAAGCCTCTCGCAAAACTGATAGCAAGACATGTACTGAAAGCAAGTCACTGCCAATGGGCAAGCCTGCAACTCTGCCAAGGATGTGGGCTCTTCCCTCTTGTGATGACCACCTTTGCCTCCCCTACGAGGCCTCCGCTGTATCTCAACTTCAGTGGATGAAGATCGGTCATCACCTTGCTCATTAGTCTCAGTGGTTGACATGGTGTTATTGAGCAAGGTGGAATAAACAAGTCAAGATGACTGCTGCCCTGCCTGCAAAATGCTGTGAAGTATGCTGTTTTCAAGGGGAAAAATCATGAGGGACATGTTAGGGGAGGGAATTTTACATAAGGAGAGGGAAAAAATATATATAAACAGGGAATTCTCAAGGAAATCATCACACAATGTCAAACATGCCATCTCATCTCTCATCATTTGCAAATCAATACTTTATTAGGGAAAATGGGTGTTTTAAGCACCAAGGAAAAGGACAAGAAAAATCTTCATCATGGAGGGAATGATGTGATGGGCATAGGGGAATAGGGTAGCATTAATTATAAACCATTAACAGGCTGCTCATCTCATTTTGTCTTTGAATGTTTTTCCATAAGCATACCCTGTTTTTTCATAGCTTTCAAAATGGTCATTGATACTAAATGGGAAACATGATTTTGTTATTTTGATTACAAGGGGAAAAGAAGGGTTTTTATGACAATTTGAAAAGGAAATGAGAAAGGGACTGTATCAAGGGAATTAGGGAGATGGAGGGATATGGGAATTAGGGTTAGGGAGTAGGAACCCATCAACAATGCTGCTAACCATATTTCATAACAGCAGTCCTTTACAATGCTGGCAGCTTTCATACTTTTGTCATATATGAATTAGGGTCTTCAATTACATACTTTGTCAAAAGGGAAGGGTATCAATTGCATAGGGATTTTAGGGAATGGATAAGCAATTGAATTAGGGTTTTCATGAAGGGAAGGGTAGGAAAACAGAGTTTAGGGATAGGGAGGTATACCATGTCTTTGCACAAAACCCTAGCACAGCAAAACTGCTCTTTTGGACAACTAGCAGCTGGTACATTTGATAGACTTTGTCATGACTTTCACACAGCTTCTAATCTTTGACATTTACACAGCAAGATGACATTTTTCCTTTGTTTTTTATAAGGCTATGCAGGTTATATTTTTACTCTGTTTTTTATAATTTTTTCTATGCATGCCTTTGTCATCTTTTTCTTTTCACTGTGTTTGTTTCATTCACTGCTGTGTTTTCACATAATGTATCTTGCTGTGTATACTAGTGTAGGGTTTCTAACATGATACATGGTAGAAAACTAGGGTTTGAATGGAGTTTAGGAGGGACTAGGGTGTCATTAGGATTGGGCTAGGGTTTGGCATTGTTTGCAAATGAGATTAATAAAAATGACATTTTAACACTTGTGATTTAAAATGGGAAAACAAATGGAGGGAAATAAGGAATAAAGCACCTTGAAAAATCAACAATACATCATGGCATAAGCTTGCAAAGACAACCTATCATTTAACTTATTTTTCATTGATTTCTTGCATGACAAAACATGACCATACATCTCCTTTGAATCCATGACACAATTCAAAACTTGATAATAGAGGCATACCTTGTAAAATCCACGAGCGAATTTGAGAGACAATTTAAGTTTGGGTGAGTTTTTGTGTAGGCAGAACGAGTGGTCACGCCCCTCCTTGGAGTGGTCGCGCACCCTTGGAGTGGTCGTGCGCGTGTATTTTTGCAAAGGAAAACAGCGCTGGAGTGGTCGCGCCCCACCCAGGTGGTCGCGCGCCCTTGTGGAGTGGTCGCGCACCCTCCAAAACTCAAAAATTGCAGAACTTTGCCCGAATTCGCCCTTCAATCACTCTGGCTCGTAAATTTTTGCTCCAAATGCACAATGAAGACCTTTCAAGAGGGAATTTGCTTTTATAGGCTCATATTAAAAAAAAATTGACTTTAAAAACCCACTTTATAATGTTTAAACCTTGGCATTCTCTTTAACACTGTTTTAGAGTCTTTTTGTCCTGAAATAAGCTTTTTGATGCTTTTGACTCCGTTCTTTTTGCAGGTTAACCATCTGATGGACTGTGACGAAGGAACCAGGGTTTTTTCCGGCACTTTTGCAAACCTTTGAAAATCTCTTTATTCTTACAAATTTCTCATGACCTTGAACTTAAAAACAGGTTTTTTAAATCCAAGGCATAAAATGAACTGTAGCTGTTGGAAATATCAATAAAACATATGTACACACCTCCTTCTGGCTTGCTGGGTACTCACTGACCCTGACTCATGACCTTGCAGTGATTTTGACTCAAATCCCTAGACCTAACACCATGGGACCTCAAGACAAAAAAAAAAGCAAGTATGACTCAATTACATTGCAGAATGACCTGATCCAGCAAAGCCAAGAAGGGAACAAAGACCAGCTCCTCCATTCAGTGTTATGGCATGCCTAGTGGGATGCAAAACTGACACTGATGAGACACCTATAAATGCATATGCAAAGAGTTATTGATAACTGATGGAGGGCTCAAGACCGACACTAACATTGGCTCCAATGGGGATGGCAGCTCCTTGGAGGTGTCAAGAACCTCAGACCTCTAGGGAGAGCAGACCAGTGCTTTATTGATTGGGCAATGGAGTCAACTAGTACAAAAATAACCATACTCAAAAGACTATATTTGACTTTGACCATAAACTGAAATTTTCAAAAGAACTTTGACACATTTATTGAATGAAAACTTGACTGAAAACTGACTGAAACTTAACTGAAGCTTGACTCAAACCGACTCAATGGCAAACTGAAATGATGGAAAAAACTTGGTTCTAACAAATTAACTCAAAACCTAAACTGAAAACTTAAAACTTGATGGCAGTACATAACCGCCTAGGTTAGAAGACAACATACCATCAAACTATATCATAATGCCAATGTAACCAATCAAGCAGATGCCTTCTTGACTGATTCTCCCAATCAGATCTCATGATCAACAATAGATACTGGTAACTGGGCATCCAAAAACGTAGCTGACCATGATCTCCGTCATCACTGAACACAACAATAAGCACTTTCACTGCTGACTGTAACAAATCTGCCATTGGATCCTGGAAAACATGAAGACTTGACATTGCCACCTCCTGCTGAAAGAACAAGGTATCCTTTGTTTCAAATTCTGATCTGCCTTCATCATGTGCTTCGGAAAGAGTATGTTCATGGGCTTCAAAAAACTCTGAACAAGTAGATGAGCAGATCTCCTCTTGGAAAAGCATTTCAGCACATGAAACATATGAAGAATCTGAAAGGTAATCCTGTATGCTATGATTTTCTGTAGTCTGACAATATGGTAGGTCATCTTCATATGGTATCATAACCAAATTATCAAGTTCCTTGTTACATTCTTCAATCATAAGGAAAGAAACTTCAGCTGATTCTTGAAGTGCAAAAATGACATTTCTATCATCTACCATAAATTCATCCAAAGGAACTGTTTCACTTACTTGAATGAAGATGTCATCTTGCTTTTCATAAACTGACTGAATTACCTCCTCATACAGGCTCTGTTCTGATGGCATGAGAACATTTGGATCAACAGCTTTGTCTATGGTCTCAACAACAAAACCCTCCTTTTCAGAAAAGGAAGAAGGTCCACCATCATCTTCTTGACCATGTGCACACTGCATTTCTACGTTAACTTGAGCTGAAACAAGACCTCTCAAAAGTAGATCTATCTCACCTTCAGATAGAGGAGATGATACCTTTTGTTTTCTTTTGTTCAAACAGTGATTGTCTTCATTGATTTCAAGTGAAGGAGTATTCAGATTTTCCTCATACTGCTGATCCATTTCATGCAATTCCTGTTGACTGTCAAGATGTGAAATTGTTTCATTTTCCACTGTACTAAGATCTTGGTCCTGCTGCAAATTTTCATAATTGTCTCTATGGGAATCCTCTAGGTTCTCTTCATGTTGCTGAAATGGATACTCATACAGAGCCTCCATGATCTCAATATCCATAAAATTATCATCTTTATAATATTTCTCAAGGCTTTCAATAAAACTATAAGCATGCTTGCAGCAGTCATGAACCAAATTTAATGATGGATAAGATGCTTGATATCTTTCAATGAACAAGGCATGAAAATCCTTTAAACAGTAAATACAAGAAGGCGGCAAATTTTCATACCATGATTGGGCTTTACCTTCCAGAGTGGCCAAGAATATCTTCATCAAGCAATCTTCAGGAAAATCGATCTTGAATTTGCGAATATGCATGTGAAATCTAACTAGATGTAAAGCAGCATCCTTCTTACCATCATCATTAAATGTAGGCAAATTCCTCGACCAATCTATCTTCGGAATTTTATTTGGAAAACCAGGGATGTGATCTCGGCTCAAAGGAGCATATCTTCTTGCAATCTGATCCATCTTGAAAATCGCAAAGCTACTGATCTCTCTGCAGTGAAGTCGCCATGAAGCACTGATTGCTGGATTCTTTAGTGATGGAGTCGCCGGATGAATGATCTCAGCCTCGTCAGTGTCTGATCGTTGTTCACCATCAACAATCAGATCTGAACTTGATATATGTGCTGGGGTGAAATGCAAATGAAGTGTTTCATTCACAAGCTCACGGAGGTCGACTGAAGCAGCTTTTATCTACTCACGCTGATGTAAAACAAGAGCGTTTTCAAAGGCTATCTGGCGTATCTTCAGACTCCGTCTAAGACTTATGAAATCACACAACAATAAGCAAATGATAAATTTGTTCTCCCCAGTGGAGTCGCCAATATGTTAGCGCTTGGAATTCACCTAGGCTGAGATAGACAAACTCTCAAGGCTACATCAAACCATTTCACCTCGTAGCTAGCCCTACGAGGTATGAGAAGGCTCTCTCGGGTCAGTGTTGATAGATCTTATAATATAATTTGGCTGACCAAATAGGAACAAAGATTTTAGGCTAGTAAATGGATAAGGGGGGTTGATTTGATGATTTTTGGGGGTTTTGGTGGCAATTGGTGGAAGTGCAATTTCAAGGTGCGGGGATTGAGCACAGTTTTCACAGGGGGATCTAAGGGGCAAGGTAGGAATGAGTGCTGATGCCTTAATCTGATGATGGATGATCAGAGATGATAGATGAGGAGCTAAAGAGGGCAAACACACAATTCGAATCCTCTCTAGACAGTAGAAAACATTAAAATTGAACAAACTAAAAAGCTGAGCATGCTAAAACATGAGTTCAAACTTTATCACTTCATCTGTCCAACTTAGAAGCATAAGAGAGATATGAAACACATAAAAAAACTTACAAGAACATGTAGAGAACACACCATCAACATATCAGTCCACAAGAATCCTCAAAGATGTCTGTAAAACCCTGGCTTTCCTTGCCTCAAATTGCAGAAATAGATGCACAATATACAATGAAGCTTCCTTACACAAGAGTCCAACCTCCAACCTTGAAAAATGAGCAAGAGAAGGCATAATATAGACCATCTAGACCATCTAACTCCTTTCCCCACCTCTAGGGGTCGAGCTCAGCTTTCTAGGAGCAGTTTGAACCAATTCTAAACTAGGAACTAGAAAATAGGCAGCCAAACAACTTGCCTCTATTACTTAGCTAACTCATCCATGCATTAATTATTCACTTTTTACATCAAGGAAGCTTCTAGAAGGGTAAAGAGAGATAAAATCTATCATAGTGCCATGAAAATATTACATTTATCCATTATCTACAAGTAAAAATCATCAACCAAAGTCAAAACAGTGTTTTTTGGCCTGAAAAGTCAAAATTGGCAAAACTGGCTCGAGTGGTCGCGCCCCCTGCTCGAGTGGTCGCGCCCCTTTGCAGCTACTTTTGAGTGGGCTCCACTGATCCAAATCAGGTGTAAGATGGCTCATTGGAAAGCTTAGTCTGTCTACTTTCCATCCCAAGTGGAATTTCTGGATTTGGAGTTTATTTGACCCCTCAAAAACCAATTCTCCCAAGGTCACTTCCTGCAACTCAAAAAGTGGGCAGAAAGTCATTTTTTTGATGTATTTTGAGCTTTTGGAGGCCCAAATCTCAAAATCAAGCTTCTCCCAAGTATAGGCTGGTTTAGTTTTTGCATGCCCTTTCCAAAAATATCAACTTTTTGTGATTCTGAGCAATCCTCACGAGTGGTCGCGCGGGGGGTGAGACCACTCCATAGGCAAAAACCTGTAATTTTACAAAAAATTTCCAAAATGCTCCAAAATTCTCAAAATTTTCAGATTTTGATGCTGGATCAAGGCTGATGAGTATCATGATGAGTGAGGGATGCCTCAGCCAAGATACGGAGCGGATTTGTCCTTTTCCTCCTCTTCCGGGCCTCTGACAGCTTTCTTTGGAGAATTTTCATTTTTGCTTTGCAAACATGTAATCTGGCCCAATAATGTGTCTTCATGTTGCGGAGCAGCTCTTTGTCATGATTTGCCTTTTCCAACAATCTCTCCAAGCGAAGATTTGCTTGGATGAGCAACAACTCTCTATCCTTGGGCAATGGGTCCCCAGGCCTCCTGCGGTTCAAGCCTCTGTTACCGCGGATTCTCCATAATTCATCGAGCTCTTTCTCTGTCTCTAGCTGTTTGTTCCGTTGCTCCAAATAGGTGATGGTCCACTGAGCCATCTCTAACTTCCGCTGCAACACTAAGTTCTCCTGCTCTCTCTCTCTGATGAGCTCATAGAAATCTAAAGATGAAGGAGAACGAGCACCAGCATCAACTGCCTCGTCCTCAACCATGGGCTGCTTGCCCTCTCGTACTGCCTGTGCCGATGAAGAAAGCGAGGCCCCTTCCACCTGGTGTGGAGATAAC
>Ga0115851_101437_pt1 | contig 12586 bp, 4 predicted proteins | sample InSIn2gowninarea_FD_83865 | JGI IMG/M metagenome (GOLD analysis project Ga0115851, IMG submission 83865)
GAAAAACTCGGTGATCTTTTCATGTTTTAGGAGTCAGAAAAGAGCTTAAAGTTGACTCTAATGTTTTTCTGTCAAAAATGATCAACTTTACCTAAAAAATCCATTATCTATGCATGGGGTAAGCCTCGGTCAAACAACGAAAAACGTTGCAGAGTATAGTGCAGTGATTGAGCTATTATCCGAATCCATCTCATTTGGGATTTAGAGTTTGATAGTGAGGTTAGATTCTGAACTCGTTGTATTACAACTTAATAGAATATATGCCATTAGAAATCCAGTTTTATTGATATTATTTTTTAGAGTTCGTCTCTTGGAATGTGAGTTTGATTACATTGAATATTAGAATATTCCAAGATATTTAAACACATTAGTAGACACAATTACTTTTCAAATGTTAAATAGACATTTGCAATAATTCAAAAACATTTCATAACATGTTTTGCAAGGTAAGCCGGTAATAATGTCATGGTATACCATAGTAGTGTGTCAAATATACATCGTATTCGATCATAGGTTGAAAAACACCTTATGATCAGCAAAAATGATAGTACAAAAACCAAAAAATGTCATATGTGTCTAACTAAGCGATCATCCTATCACTGGTGGTGATCACGATACGAAACCACTGTACGGGCCACCCTACAAAGGAACCTCTTAAAAGGTCTTGGGACCCTGATCACATAGCACTGCAGCCGGAGAGGAATGTCATCTATAGTGGTCTCTGGAATGTCCGCTGTTAGTCGCTCTAGATGGCTCTCCAACTCGGCCAAAGTCTTTATGGCTTCGTCTTGTGGGGTCGGTGCTACTGCAACTGGTTGTCTTCTCTCATAAGGCCAGACAGTGGCTGGTTGTCATGGACCTACATCTGCATTTGAAAATTTTTACTTTCAATTCTGCGAGGAAATAAAAACAAATTTTTTTATTTATTAAATTAGAAAATGTTAAAAATGACGTTACTTGAATCATCCCATTGCTCTCTTGGTGGAAGAGCCATGTCCGGGTCACCACGGAAATCAACCCCGGCATAAGGAAAGTCTTGAATAGTGAATACTTGGTTCTTTAACCAATGAAAGTACTCAAGAGTGAATCGAACAACTTCCGCCCCCTCCTTAGGATGATGGGCCATAACTACGACCCATCGCATCAGTTTGGGCTCTTGAGGAAGCCCAACCTCAATGGTAAGATGTTGCGGGACCAACATCGGGACCCTCTCCAAGCCAAAACTCACAACTAAAGCACCATATCCAAAAGTCTTCAGTTGTCTGTTCTTGGCTCTGGTCAGTTGGCCTTTTATATTAGCCAACACAGCTATGCACCAGTTGAAGATGGTGCCTCAGAAACAATCCACTGCCATTCGCATCTGGGATCCAGTGGCCACATGTAGTGTTGTGCTCCCCCAGAGCCTGGTAACTGTAAAAGCAATAACCATAAGTTCAGGACGGGATATGGTTTTGATATCTATCCCTTTGTCTCTGGTCTGGACATTGCACCACTCTAGCCAGAGGCTATCGACAGACTGGCCACCTGGCCTAGTCCCGAATAGAGTCAGATGTTCACCTATCTTAGGAAAACCAGTCAGAAAATAAATGTCTTCTAGCTCCTTTTCAAGCTGGTGACCACCTATGAAGAAACACTGATCCTGGACGTTCCATCTATCTACTAGCCATTGCAAGAAGTCCACCTGGGCCCTCATGTCAGGTATGGCCCAGAATTTTTACAAGCTGCATGCCTTCAATGCATCGATCGAAGGTTGATGATTAATGGCGGCCAAATCCACATCCTCGTGCTCTCGTTCTCGCCAACCAAGCATGATGAGTGATCTACATGCAATAAAAAGGTAAGTTATAATGCATAGAATGAAAATTTTTGGACGATTTTTGAGTTTTTTTGGTTTTAAGAACCTTTGCGCGGGGTCGCACCCTGTCTTTAGAGACAGTGCATGGGTCCACACTCTGCCTTAAGGGCAGGTGCGGACCTCCAACTTTTTTCTAACTGCGAACAAGTCAGGGTCCGCGAGTCCCCAGTGTTACACCTACTGACCCCTGTGCGCGGGTTTCTAAACCTAGAAACCCCCAAAAAATAAATTTAAAGACCTAAAAATCAATTTTAAATGGATAGAAATGAAGAGTAGGATGTTGTGGATTACTTGGAGGAGACAGCGTACGATTTCAACGGTTGGATTTTGCACAGTCTTCACGGGAAGTTTCTGACCAAAAACCCTTTTTCTCACCTCAACAGTCAAACGGTAAAAATGAATTGGTAAAAGTCATTTTTATAAGTTTTTTAGATAAATGAATTGTCAATTTGTTTATTTTTCACTATGGAAAGGCATTTTTGAAGCATTTTTATCCATTTCAAACAGGTATGAGTAATATTTCGGCTTTTGTGCAGGATAATGGATTTTTTAGGTAAAGTTGATCATTTTTGACAGAAAAACATTAGAGTCAACTTTAAGCTCTTTTCTGACTCCTAAAACATGAAAAGATCGCCGAGTTTTTCTTTTTAAACTCGTTAAAATGGAAATAAAAAGACGGTCTTCTGACAACCCTTTTTTGACCGTAAAAACACGAAAAGATTGCCAGATTTTTGTCATTTCAAATTCGATATTGGTAATAAAATGGCGTGTCCTTGATCGCTATTTTACTTTTTCAGATCAGAGACACTAATTATGAAAAGTACTCCTTGGTCGTAATGATCAAGCGGTTCTCTCAAGTATTATTTTATACTTTTTCGGGCTTGGGAGACACAAATTTACGAAAAGGACAACCATGGAGTTTTCTTAAGTTTTTTGAGACTCCCTAAAATTGAAAAATGCCGAGTTTCTCCTATACTAGACTCGTTAAAACTTAACAGTAAAGGACCTATTCAATTACAAACGGGAACGGACCACTCCTTAGGGTTTGAATTTAAACTAAGTTGGACTCATCTGAAGGATGAGCTTATAATCAAGCAAATGTTATCCTCCTCAAGCTTGTCAAAAATAAAGAGGTACTTGCCAGAAATGGTGGGGGAAAAGAGAGAAAAGTAAGCCTATTTGTTATACTTTGTCTTAGAAAAACCTTGTAACCACTCTTGAACATGACACTTTCCATTCACCTGGGTTGGGAAATCCTTTGCCTAACAGTTGATCAAACCATTTGAAAGTCTTTAGCATGTTTCTGGGTATTAACTTTAGGTCAATTTTCACCAAACCATATGCTGTGTCGTTATGTGTTCAAGAGATTCGTGCAAATAAGCCATTCAAATGCAAAATATCTGTCATCCATCTTGACCATCCTTGAGTCGGTCCTTGCAACAATATTTCTTCAACCTTGATCTATGATTTCGTGTTGTGGGCTTGCCTATGACGGGTCGCTTTCTATCGATTTCAGCTCATTATCTAGAAAGATGATCTAGAAATTGTCAGTACCTTGGGATCTGCATGCCTCAATGGCAGGTTTCTCGCCTTCGACGACAGGTTGCCTCATTGACCTTGGATTGAAGGAATCTGTGAAATGTTCGATATCAACACATCTATTCACATATCATAGATTGTACTGAGTACTTTGAGAGCCATTGAAATTAATTTTGGTTTCTCTCACACTTGTTAATAGTTTACATCATTGACTGGTAATCAAGTGGTTTCTACCATGTTCAACTTCAACACATTCATTCACATGGATAGAATCGTACTCTTTCGGGAAGTAGAAATCAAGACCCTGGATCTAGTTTCCACCATCCAGGCTGCGAGGAATTTTGTATTCATTATACTGTAGACTATTCATAAACAGATGACTGCGCCCATACTGTGTCTACATGTGTCTATGATTATGATGTATTGCAAGATCATTCCTGTATCAGAGTAGTAGTTAGTTTGCTAGTTAGTTTTGATTTGAGTATGGGAATGCCTACCTAAGCGATGATATGATCTCATATATATATTTTGTATTGAATGTTTACAGGTTCCAACCGGGCTCTCCACAAGATAATCCTCGAAATGATAAAGTACTTCACTCTTCTTAGATGATATATGAAACCTTTATCTACTACAGACTTCGTACTTTAGGGGTAAATCTGTTACACAAAATATTGTCACCATGACTATTTGCAGTCAGTACGGGCCTATCATCAACCATACTGTCCTCCTTGGCAAGTCTCATACCTCAGCTCCTCATGTCAAGCTTTAAAAAAGAGAGAAAGTCCTTTAAAAACAATAAATCTCTGGTTCCACACTTTCTCCTACTGTTGCTTGCGGTCATGCACCCCATGTTCGTGTTACCTGCGGACTTGCCTGCTCTGTCTATAAAGGGGTGGGTGCGGATCCCTGTAAAAGTCAAAAGGCACAAATTTAACTTCAAAAAACTTACTTGTGGTTGATTCTGGATGATTCTAGAAGGTTTCTTGACGTGGATGGTTCGCTCCTAGGTGGTTCATGCATCCCAATATTAAAGGAGCTAATCCCTTGATGAGAGGAGTTATCCCTTTGAAGAAGGAGCTTATCCCTTTGAAGGTGGACCTAGTAACTTCCCTCCATTGCACTATAAATTAAGGCATTGGGTTGGTTGCTGGAGAGGTTAGAAGCTGAACATTTCTAAGGGTAAATGCTGGTGGAATTGAGACTCTCTAGTTAAGCTTGAGAGGAGAGATTACATACCTTTTGGCTTCATTGGGAAGTGAATGAACTTGTCATAGTAGAGGAAACTTCTTGTTGGACGCTGGGAGGAGCTTGTACAACATCAAGGCACATGTTGTAAAGTTCTTCTTTGATTTAAGTTAATACAATCAAACTCATTTTTCTCAACAAATTGTCTTATGTGATTTGTTTCATAAACTCCTTGATCATTATGATGGATATGCTTTATTATATTGGCTTTTGCTATTTAATGTGTGTGCATGTTTGTGTCTACAGATTCTACATCAAGGAGCTCATTTGGGTCAAAGGAGCTTGGCTTCTACAAACTTGCACTGGACCCAAGGTAGGCCTAAACACTTGTGTGCCTCTATTTATATATTGAATATTTAGTGAAAGATAGGGTTTGGTTGGTGTGATTGTCGCTAGATATCATTAAATACTAGGAAGGTCAATCTTGTCCGCAAGAATGACTCATTTCGTGTGACACCATGGGTATGTTTTAGAGATTGATCGATCATTGGAATGTAGATAGGTGGGGATACTTGACCCAGCTTTTAGAATGTAGAATGGACTCCTAAATGTCTGCTAAAATCAGCTCTCAATAGACACAACCCTTCTAAAAAATTCTTGATTTGGTGCATGCTGGTATGACCTTTTTGCTAGATGGTGTGACCCTTTTGGTCCTGGCATGAACCATTTCGTATAGTTACTTTTTTAGCACCGAATGGTGGAAAATTCGAAATATTCTGATCTATTAATTTTTCTTTAGGTTTCTTAGTTTCTTTTTGCCTCACTTTATGAGGAAATTTGTTATTAATGAGGAGATATTCTCTCCTGAACTTTAGCCTAAATTGTGGAAATTGTCTCAACTATCCTAGTTTTTAGGTGAGGACTCATCAAAGCCATTCATGATGAACCTTGAATAAAATTTTCAACTTGATGAGATGTCATATGTTGTATTTTGCTATATGAGATGGGAAAGAATGATTTTCCAGAGGTTGAACATTTGAGGAGAGAACTATTGTATCATATATTTGACACTTCTGGAAATCAAAGGACACAATTTGCAACTATTGTTTAGGAATTCATGTGTAGTAAGTTTGTGATGTTTTTTTCCTCTATTATTACTTTATATGAATTATATTTATCTTCTCTTTCCATTCATTAACTCTTCAATAGTTTTCCTTATAGTTTATAAACACAATTCTTTTCACTAAGCTCTGATTTCATGGAATATTATTATGTGTTACTTTCTCTCTTGCTTAATGAATTCATGTTTCATGCTCATTAATTTTATAGATATTTTTGGGTGCTACAACCCCAAGCATAAATATCCATAATCTAAGGGCTCCTGATTCCATAAAAGTGTTGTTCCGACCCCTAAAGGAACAAGGTCAACTGATTACAGCTTCTCCCAGAAGTTCTCTATGAAAAACTGCTCAGAATGGGTCAAATCAGGATCAGTGCACTTGCTCCATGGTCAAACTGCGCTGCAGCTCACCTAAATACACTATGAGGGTGCGCTGAAATGCAAGAAGCCCTTCTATGGGGTGTGCTGAGCAAGAAAGTGACAAATGGCAGTGTCATCTTGCAAGGTGGAAAGGCATGGAATCTTCCATAACTCTCTCCTGTGACACTTTCCTCTCTGGATTCGACCTAAGATGAGTAAGAGATGCTCAATCTCCAAGTGGAAGCAAGGACTATCAGTGGGAGGACACTAATCAAAAATACAAAGCTGACTCATACCCTTGCAAATATCTATATATGGATCCCTCATCCCAGAGATCCAGAGGTTGGAATTTGGCATATTGTAAGGAATTGTTGTTAGTTTCTTGAGGTGATATCAGTGTGTGTTGGGTGATCTAAGCTTTGTATGAGGTGAAAAGATGGATTTTCTTGTCAAGAGGGTGATGCTGGGTCGGAACAGCTGGTTGTAACTCTCTTGACTTTACTATGATTACCAATAAAGTTATTCTTGTTTTCTTCCATATTCTTGTGTAATTCATGTTTTATGTATTTGTATGGTTAATCTATACTGACCCTAAATTATTTATAGTAGTAGATCCATGTTCTTGCATAGTCTTGTGCTGCTGTGATCCTGCAGGTATTCCTTGAAGCTGGGCATACGAGAGGACAAGCATTGAAAGACTGTAAGAAGGAAGAAGAACTGAGCAAGGAGTCAAACAAAAGATAGAGGTTGGCATCCTTATTCTTCTTTCATCTATCTATTGTAAAAGAAATCAAAGTAGACTTTCTTCTGTTGTTTCTAAGGTAGCTGCCATACCTTAGTGGGATAGAGCAGTTCTATATAGACACTTTTCCCTGTAACAAAATGGCGACTCCGCTGGGGAGCGTATAGATTGTTTGTTCATTTACTTATGTTTTCTTTATAAACACACAGACGGAGCCTGAAGCTAAGCCAGCTAGCCTTCGAACTGCATTCGTTTTACAAATGCAAAGTAGATCAACGCTGCTTCAGTCAATCTCCGGGTTTGTTTATAACTTGAACATTTGATCTACAAGCTCTCTACTGCCCTTTGTGGTGGCCTTAGTAACCTCATTTAGATCTACCCCTGATTATCAAGTTACTGATCATCTTATTCACGGCCAAAAACCCTGAACTGAACTGCAAAGTGTGACCCGGAGCCTATTTAAAGTCTCGTCTCTGAACCAGCGCACTCTCTGTACTAAGAATTTGCATTTCACTGCACCTCCCGAGTGGTGAACTTGCGCTGCAATCCAGTTTCCCTGTGTTATAGGTGTGCTGATCAGAATGAGCCTTTGCCACTGAATGTCGGTCTCTGGATTCACTCTTTTCAGTTCTATTCTTGAATTTTGCAGCCTATGATCAGTAAACCTCTGTTGAACCCCTTTTCCTTGATGTCATTCCACCTCTAATGTGCATAGAACTGTCAGTGTTTTGAGTGTATTTTAGTCATTTTCAGTTCTCATTTGTAAAAAGTAACATAATCGAGCTGTCATCATTTGATTTGAAAGTGTCTTAACTGTCGTTTTCAGCCATAGACAGCAATACTCCTGTTAGGTAGTCGATTATATGATTTACTGTTGCATATGATTTGGATTGGTGTGATTTTTTAAGGTGTCGAAAAGCAATATTTCCTTTTGAAATCGTTGAGTGTCTTTTTACCCTCACTTGTTTTTGGAAAGAAAGTTGTTAAGTTGTTGTCGCTTTAAAAAATAATTCAAGTTTGCACATTAAGCTTTCTTTTTATCGTCCATATATTAAGAAAGTCAAAAAAATACATGCATGTGCATTTGCATTTAGATAGTCTGATTGGTTTGATTTAGGAAAAAGTGCATATAGTGTGTGCTCTTTGCTACTTGTTGAAAGAAATCTGTCTATCTTTCCTTAGTAGCTAGGATTTTCATGGGGAAAAGAAGATAAAAGTTTGCTTATCATCTTAGATTGCATTTTAGGAATTATATCTATACATCACGCGGTGAACCCAAAAGGCAAATTTCATAAACAAGATCAACTCTAAAATAAATTGAATGAATCTAACAACACTTTGGAACTTAACGCAACATCTAGAGGTCTAGGATAGAGATGTGTTCCGGCGTCGTAAAACGTGGTAACTATCGCTTTCACTGTTGGTTGGGTGATTCCTCCACTTTGAGACGACAAGTGCTAATACAAACTTATGCTCCCATGTACCGTCGAGTATATTTTGGGAGACCACTATAGGCTTTATCATTTATCCATAGGAAGTTGTGTCTGCCGCCTTATCGATCGCAATGCACCGAACATAGCATTCGAGAAGATTGACTGTCGTACCATAAAATGTATTCTGCAGTTTTGCGATTGGTTTGGTACACCCTCTACCTAGATCTCCAGAGCAGTCCCTTTCGTTCCTTTTCAGACTCTTTAACAGAAAAGGTCCATCTGAGCACTTATCACTTCAGGATCATTAAAACTCGAAGGAGACTAGAGTCATCTTTTGTTTTTTCTCAACTCTTTAAAATTGTAAAAACAAGTTGTGTCAAAGCGTCGTAAAATTTATTTTAAACAGAATAATTGCCACTTTTCCTACGTTGATCTTGGGTTGAGAAAATAGAGTCCACCAACCAAGGAATTCCCCTTGGAGGGAATCCTAGTCCTTTCTCCTCTTGGGGAGATATTGGTGCATCCCACATGGCCACATTGTCACTTCCAGGGTTGACAATAGGCTTGCCGGTATGGCTTTTCTCAACCTCTGTAGTTATGAACATCGCAATTCCTGAACAATCAAGTCATCAGCTAGACGATCCAAAAGTTACCCCCCAAACCTCCACTTCATCCAATTCTTCCTCTCTTCCTTCCTCTTCGCTTGATGGAGCTGGTAAAGCCAAGAATCAAGTACCTGAGAAGAAGAAAGAAAAGAAAAAGAGAGAGAAGAAGAAGAAGGAGCCAAAAATAAAAGGGGGCAACAAATCGTTATCTAGCGAAAATCCATACACTGCACCGACTAGGCCTAAATCGCCATGTGTCATTTGTAAAGGGGACCACTATCACAGAGATTTTCCCTGCATCCCTCGGATCCTAAGGGACTGGTCTCCTCGTTTGCACAATCCGGTGTCGTCAACCTCTGATAATCATGTTGAAAGCACACCGTCGACAAGTGAGAGTGAAGCTCATGGAAAAAAAGGAAAATATAGATTTCCTTGTAAACTGTGTGAGGGCGATCACGCCGTACACCATTGTCCCTTCTTAAATGAGGCTAAAAGAGTGCTGGAAGATCGTCCGGCTTCACTGTTACGACTTCCACCTGGATATAAAAAGCTCTCGCCGAGTCCATCACTAGTCGAAAATCCGGCTGGCCTGCTCAAGTGGTCAGCCGAAGCATCTATCATTGAAGATGAACCGTTAGAATCCACACCAGACGAAAGTCAAAAGGTCAAGATGGCAGTTGACCCGGTCTTGCCTTCAGAGGTTCCATATTTGGATGATACCGTCACCGAAGAGAATAAAGATGACACCGTCCAAATTCTTTTCGTGAACACAGACTCCGATGAACAAGGGAACAATTTACCCATTCCTTTACCGCAGGAAGGAAGTTCGCTAGAGTCGTATCCGACCATCTATTCGGTCCCACCTCCAAGCAACATAGTTGTTTCCTTCGACTGGAATCAACTAGGCAGACCCTGTTTATCGGCTAGTATATGTTTAGAATCATTGTTCAAATATATCAAATGGTTATGGCTGGTGTCTACTCAATTTAACGTCTTAAATTGCTCTACATAAATTATCAATCCGGGTATCATAAACTGATGGAGTGTGGTGCACCATATGTGCTTAGTTAACCTTTCTCTTACTTCGTTGTTTTATAGTTTATGTTGTTTTTGGGGTTTTGTTCTTGTTGGTTTTCTAAAGTGTTTAATGCAAATGGAAATCCTATTCTAAGATCTTAAGAATACTTTTAAAGGACAAGTATGGATAAAGATTTCAAGACAAGGCCTATGTCCCTAATGGTAACTTCCAAAACTTAGCACTTCAAAAGAACTTAAAACATGTTATTGATGGAGTTAGTATTTAAACAAAAGTGTAAATATACAACTAGTTCAATCAAAATAAAATGCAATAACCAAACAATGAGCTAATGACTATGAGACCCAGTATCCTTGCTACTTCAGCAAAAGGACAAGATGATTCTATCATGTCATTAGTTCAATCAAAATAAAATGCAACAACCAAACAATGAGCTAGTGACTATGAGACCCAGTATCCTTGCTGCTTCAGCAAAAGGACAAGATGATTCTATCATGTCATTAGTCATTAAAAGGCTATGTGCATCACTAATCTACAATCAACTTGAAAGCAATTTATGTACAACTAATATACAGAAGCATAACAAAATTAATGTAAAACAACAATAATCAAAACAACTTGTTATGTACAGCTAATATACAGAAGCACAACAAAATTAAATGCAAAATTGAATGACAACTATACAAGGCAGGGGCCCTCTGCCACCTATGAAATCAAAGCAAAATTGAACACACTTGCATGAATTAAAATTGCATGAATGAAAAATCTAATCTATCAAACTTGAAAGCAATCAAATAACATAATCAAATCAAAGCAATATTTACAAAATGAAATCTACTCTACCTTACATTCTACAAAGCAATATTTACAAAATGAAATCTACTCTACCTTACATCCTAATATGCTCTATGACATCTACTTCACATCTCCTTCCATGTTGAAAACATCAAAGCTTTATTCAATTTCTTCAAAAGTACAAAGTAAAACAAAGTTCTCCAAAGCTTTCAAAAGCCATCAAGGAAGAGCTACAAACTTAAGAACTAGGGACTAACAAGCTAAAAAGGACTAACAAATGAAGGAGAGAGATCTCCTATTTATACAAAAAGATGAGAAGCCATCTCATTAATGAGAGTCCATGAATCTCTCCCTCTACCTCTAGAGTCTTAATCAAAATAGGAACTGATAAAACACATGTCTTCTTAGAGTTACAATACAATTAGGAGATGTGACACATATCCTCATGATCCCATGATTCTATCCAACCAAATTCGAATTTGGCCTTAGAGTGCCACGTAAGGGTCTTTTAGAAGTCTGCTTTCAACCTACACATGTCAACAACCTCAACCCATTTGTTAGGTATAAGCATATGCACATTATTTTCTAATTTTTAACCACAAATTCACTTAAAAGACTTAGAATTAATAAAGATTGGAAAAACATAAATGTGGCCCAATGATAATGAAAGTGGGATGAATGTGGTGACGTAGTAGTGAAGTGGAGGTAATATAATGGACATAATAGTGAAAGTATAATGGAAATGAATGACATTTTCAAGGCTCAACAGGTCATGGAATGCTAGTTGATCTATCGAAATAACCATTGCACATAGTGAGCTTTAATGGTTTAATAACTATGCAAAATTGTGCCAATTATTTGAAAGAATTTATGTCCATACTTTTAGAATCCTTGTCTTTGTTTGTCCATTAGCCCTTACTCAATTGCTCCTTATTGATGTCTGTAGATGCTCCATGTACATGTCTTCATAGCATATGCTTAGTCATACCTGCATTTTCATTTTATTGCACTAACATCTTGACTGTAAATTTGAAAAACAGAGTGGTGGCTGTGGAAACTGTTTCTGGCTGCGGAAACTGATTCCAGCTGCGGAAACTGATTTCAGCTGTGGAAACTTGGCACAACAACCACTTAGCTAAATAGAGATAGTTAGGCAATCTGAATGGAAATGATCATGGGGGGAAAAATCTTTTATTGATGAAATGGATGGCATGGAGTGAAAATGGAAATGAAATGAAGTTTATTTTTTCTCTTTTTTTTTTTCTTGAATCAATTGAAGTGATGAAGTTTATTTTGTCTTCTATTTTTTTCTTAACAATTCTTTTTCTGATCCTCCAGATCACACAAAGTGCACGATGAGAGCATACTCAAGAATTACTATTTTTCTTTTTTTTACTTAACAATCATTTTTCTGATCCTCTAGATCACACAAAGTGAAAGAGGAGAGCATACTCAAGAATTATTAACTTCTTCTTCTTCTTCTTCTTCTTCTTTTTCAGATGTAAGAAATAAGGTCTCCTAATTACACTTCCCCAGAAACGGCGCCAAAATGTCTAGTCAATTTAACGTCTTAAATTGCTCTACATAAATTATCAATCCGGGTATCGTAAACTGATGAAGTGTGGTGCACCATATGTGCTTAGTTAAGCTTTCTCTTACTTCGTTGTTTTATAGTTTATGTTGTTTTTAGGGTTTTGTTCTTGTTGGTTTTCTAAAGTGTTTAATGCAAATGGAAATCCTATTCTAAGGTCTTAAGAATACTTTTAAAAGACAAGTATGGATAAACATTTCAAGACAAGGCCTATGTCCCTAATGGTAACTTCCAAAACTTAGCACTTCAAAAGAACTTAAAACATGTTATTGATGGAGTTAGTATTTAAACAAAAGTGTAAATATACAACTAGTTCAATCAA
>Ga0115851_101038_pt2 | contig 12583 bp, 9 predicted proteins | sample InSIn2gowninarea_FD_83865 | JGI IMG/M metagenome (GOLD analysis project Ga0115851, IMG submission 83865)
TGCATCACTATGATTTTGATGAACGCATAATGATATATGCTCTTATGCTGATGTGCTGGGATCTTCCTTTGTACTAAAGGCACCATCCTCTCTATGTTGCGACACATGAAAAACGGAATGTTCATCATACGTACCCTCGTGAAATGCATTAACAAACGCACATGGTACGCATAGAGACGCGAGAATCTGCCCTCGCAACTGAAATAACGAATGATAAGTTTCATCAATGGTGCAAACTCATCTCTCAAGAATCTTAAAGGAAAAACTGCACTCAAGTGTCTCATATACCCAGGTTTGATATATGGATCATAGTAGAATCTGTCTAACAGCTGGCGTTTACTCCATTCCTCCCCTAAATTTGGTATCCTGGTGGCCTGAGCAATAGTCTCAGGTGACAAGGTGAAATTCACTCCAGCAAGGTTTACATGACCATCCTGTAAATGTAGAACAAATAAACAGACTAGTTCCCGATGATGCTGGATTTGTGAGATCATCTCACAGTATTGGAAACATGATTGACGCCGAAAACAATCCATTGCAAGTGGGCAAGCTTGCAATTGAGCCAAAGAAGTAGGCTCCTCCCTGACATGCTGACCACTTTTGCCACTTTTGTGATACCTCCATGGAACATTTGGCATATTTACCTCTGGTGTAGAATCACTATCATACTCCTGCTCATAGACTGACTGGGTCTCTGACATGTCTTTGAAAACAAGATAGCTGGAATATATATGTTGATGTATAAACTGCGTGTACAATTGCTTGTAAATTGTTCTTTTTCTCTAAAAATGCTGTGACCAAGGGGACACAAATGTACAAGGGAATATTAGGAAAGGGGAAACATTAGGGAATTAGGGAATTTGGAAATAAAAAACAAGGGACTTTAGAGAGGGGAAGGGAAATGAAAATCTTGGATTTTAAGGTTTTGGGATGTTAGGTAAGGATAATGTGTTTTGTAATAGAGGTGAGGGACTAGGATTTGAGGGATTATAGTGTAGGATGAAGGAGGTAATTAATGGGGAAAAATAAGGGTGAATTTGGGAATGGGAAACAAAGGGAAATGGGGAATAAATGACAACCTTGGTTACACTCTGTTTTTGAAACCCTTACAGCAATTTTTTGCATTCAAACCCTACAACAATTTCATTGACAAAGGAGGGCTTTCCACTTGGATTTCTAAGGCAAACATATCATGAACCCATTACATTTATCTTTCAAAAACCAAGCACAAGGGGTGGATGTGAGCCTATCTGCAATTTTGTGTGGAGAGGAGGCAAGTTCATGCGTTTCCAAGCAAATTTTGGGGCTTAAACCCCAGTGCACCGTGCGCCTCACCCAACGCACCGCGCGCCTCACCCAACGCGCCGCGCGCCTCTGATGCACCGCGCGCGTGTAGTTTTACACTGCAATTTTATCCCTGATGCGTCGCGCGCCCCTGAAACTGCTCCAACTTCCTCACAAACTCACAATTTCACTTTGGAATGATGTTCTTCACTCTTGGCATGCAAAATGAGTTGCAAATGTCATGAAATATCTTTGTAAAGACTCACTTTTGATTTTTGCTTGGTCCATGACCCATTTTGTAATGTTTTTTCGTTGACACTTTTTCAGGATTAATAGACTTCTGACCTTTTGGTTTCCTCCTATAAATTGGTTGAAATAATGATTTTCTTTGACAATTCCTTGCAGGGACCAATAGCTGTGATATGATCTAGAAAAGGAGACCAAGGCTGCGCTAGGATGATTCAAGAACTGAAATTTTTGAAGCTTTTTACAAAAATGAGATGATGACTTATCTTCAAAACAGAGTTTTGAAAAGAAGTCCTAATTTATCTGTATAATGATGAAAATTATTTGAAGTAACCACCTATCGAGGACATCCCTCTGGCCTGCTGGTCTTCTTAGACTTTGCAAAACAAGACTGACTCAACCCTAGACCTAATGACCAAGAACTTTTAAACCTCAAAAAATCACTTTTAAACCTCTGCACTTAATACCTAGCCTAAGATTAGTTACAATTTCAGTCATCTCGAGCCTCATCGATTATATTTTCCGAGATTGACCCAGAGAGAGCCCTCTCCTGTCCTCGTAGGGCTAGCTACGAGGCTGAGCGTGGTTTGATGTTGCCTTGAGGTTTGCCTTTTTCAGCCTGGGGCAGATTCAAGCGCTAACATAGTGGCGACCATACTGGGGAAGAAAATGGTTTGCTTGTTGATGTCATTTGTTTTATAAGCTACAGATGGAGCCTGAAGTTATGCTAGATAGCCTTCGAAACGCTTTTGATTTGCATTAGCGGAAGTAGATAAACGCTGCTTCAGTCAATCTCCGGTCTAGCTTGTAAACGTGACATCTAACTTGTTAATTACCCCAGTACATGTATCAAGTTCAGATCTGATTGTTGATGGTGGACAACGATCAGACATTGGCAAGGCTGAAATCATTCACCTGGTGACTCTAAATCATTTTCGAGATCAGATCCAAAGACTCCACTGGAGGATGATCCCGACCAGCAAAAACATGAAAGGACAACATGGACAGATCAGGTATTCAAGTTGGAATTTCATCCAAGACATTTTGTTCTCTATCATAAATTATTTCTTCTCTTTTCCCGAGAATGTCAAGACTGCTTTGCAAAGTATACTATGCTTGAGAAAAGACCCCAGATCTGCATTTGATTCCTTCCCTTTGAAGATGGTAAATACCAAAGATTTGCATGCCTTTGAGCTTGATCAAGACCTTTCTTCTAAATCTTGTGATGACCCTCTTCAGAGTGATGAACCTAAAGAAAACAAAATTGATCCTGTAGCTCTTGTATATACTCCTACACCTTGTAAAATTCCAGATCGGTATAAACCTCTTGTTTTACCTTCTATTCTTCATGCTTTCCCCAAAAACTATGATCTATACTTGCCGAGGTTTGATGGTGAATGTAAGAATGTCAACGCTGAGCAACACGTGCAAAATTTTGAGTCATTTCTTGACCTTTTTGAAGTTGATGAAGAAGATGTTAGTATTAGGCTTTTTGCTCTTTCTTTGCAAGCTAAAGTGAAGAGTTGGTTCAAATCCCTGCCTGATGCGAGCATCTCAGATTTCCAGCAATTCGTCAAAGTTTTTCTTGACAGATGGATGATCGAACATAACCTTTTCCTTATTGTAGAAGAGTATAACCAGCTGAAAAGATTACCAGGGGAGACAGTACAACAATTTTCGGCCAGATTTAACCAAGTTTATTATTCAATGCCAGTTGATATAAGGCCTCCTCCTAGATCTGCTCTCTTACACTATCCGGGTGCCTTTGATTCGGAGATGGAGTTTCAGCTGAGAGAAAGGGATATTGCAACACTTCACGAGATGCAAAACAATGCAGTAAATGTAGAGGCTCATCTGCTGATCCGAAGGGCAAGGTTGAAAGAAGAAGAGATGAAAAACATAGATCCAGAAGAATCAACATCTCTAGAGGTGAAACTTGACATTTTGGTAAGTGGAGTGGAAAAGATGATGGACAAGATCAATGCAAGGAATGATTATGATGTTCAAGCTCATGGCTTGCTGATTGAAGAAGAACAAGTTGCTGATCCAAAACATTTTGTTTCTTATCCCAATTGTTGTAGATCTGATAATGATTGTCTTATTAATCATCTTGGAGAAGAGAGAACTGTTGATATGACATGTATGATTGATGATGTGTTTTATAGTGATGATTTGCCTCAGTTTGATAGTATGATGATGATTATGTTCTCCAAACAGAAGCTAATCTTGCAGACAAATCAGCAGCTCATTTGTGGGTGGAAGAAGTTCACTCACAGCAGCTCGAATACAGTGATCAACTGATGCATATCAGCTATGACAATGACGAGGAAAGTGTAGCAAATTTTGAAGTACGTGAAGGATCTTTGCCTTTTTGTTTTGATTCATATCAGTTCATCAGGGACAACTTCCATGCAATCAGAAATCAGCTATCGACTAGTCTTGATTTGGATCCTCTTAAGCGCGATGAAAACTTTGTTCCAGACTTTTCATATTCAGATTTCCAGCCCCCAAATGCCATTGATTATCAAGTTGCACATGAAGATATGGAAGCTAACACATATGATCAAATGATACAAGAATATTCCCTATCTTTCTGTTTTGAATCATGTCAGTTTTTGAAGGGTAAATTGTATAGTAAATCTTCAAATGAGCAACTTGTAGGAAATCAACAATCATTCAGTTTTAATGTTGAGGATGAAGGTCAGATTACAGATGAAGGTGTGGCAACTGAAATACATGATTTAATGATGCAAGAGGATTCTGTACCCTTTTGTTTCGAAGCATTTCAGTTTATAAGGCAGAATTTTCATGCTATCTCTAAAGAAAAAGATGAGCAGCCAATAGGATGTCATACAGTTTCAATGGACACATTGCAGCAGTCTTTTCAAGTTTTTCATGATCCAATAGCTGATGTTTTGGATGAGGTTTGCAGTAAAAGTCCTTCTCCATTGACTATATGTGAGCCTGAAATGTGTACTGATATAAACTTGACCCGACAACTGGTTTCTTTGTCATTTTCAGCAAGAGTCTCGTCACAAAGCTCAGATCAAAGTTTGCATTCATGGTATGAAGAGAAGAGAAGTAATCCATTGGATGAGCTAAGTCCCAGTGTCCATGAATTTCAAGATCCTTATGCAGTGTTTTTGGAGGCGGATAAAGAACCCATAGCATTCAACAGACCTGTTTCCAAGTTGTCATGGGAGTTGCCTTTCAGTAGTTCTCTCTTGTTGTTTATAAGCGAGCACTTGCGGAAAATTCAAATAGCAGATGGAATACTTACTTGGTTGCATTGGTTGTTTCATTTCACTTGATCAGGTGATGAATGAAATTGTTAGAGTAGGTTTTGATGAATAAGCTCCACTTTGAGCATCATTTTCAATTTGTCGGTTGTGTTTAAGTATCGCGTCAGTTTTTAGCTGAGTCATGAGTCATTTGTGAGTCAGTTTTTAGTCTTGTTGTTAAGTTCATTTGTGTCGGTTTTCAGTCATGCCTTTTAGCTTGAGTTTTGACTCCATTGCCCAATGGACGAAGGCACTGTCTGCTTCCCCAAAGATCTGCCGTTCTTGGCATCTCCAAGGAGCTACCATCCCCATTGGAGCCAATGTTAGAGTCGGTCTAGTTATCCCTCCTTCAGAGATCAAAGCTCTTTTTTGCATTTCATGTTTAGGTGTCCCATCAGTTTCGATTAGTTGCATTTCGTTAGGCATGCCATAACTCTGATGGAATGGTTTGTGTTACTCATTCCCCTCGTGTTTAGCGCTACTGGTTCAGGTCTATTCATAAAAACAAGTCTTCAAGGGTCATGTACAGTCTTGTTTCAAATTTCTAGGTCATAACAATGGTTCTTGGTCATTAGGTCTAGGGTTGAGTCAGTCTTGTTTTGCAAAGTCTAAGAAGACCAGTAGGCTAGAGGGATGTCCTCGATAGGTGGTTACTTCAAATAATTTTCATCATTATACAAATAAATTAGGACTTCTCTTCAAAACTTTGTTTTGAAGATAAGTCGTCATCTCATTTTTGTAAAAATCTTCAAAAATTTCAGTTCTTGAATCATCCTAGCGCAGCCTTGGTCTCCTTTTCCAGATCATATCACAGCTATCCCTGCAAAGAATTGTCAAAGAAAATCATTATTTCAACCAATTTATAGGAGGAAACTAAAAAGGTCAGAAGTCTATTAATCCTGAAAAAGTGTCAACAACGAAACATTACAAAATGGGTCATGGACCAAGCAAAAATCAAAAGTGAGCCTTTATAAAGATATTTCATGACATTTTCAACTCATTTTGCATGCCAAGAGTGAAGAACATCAGTCCAAAGCGAAATTGTGAGTTTGTGAACAAGTTGGAGCAGTTTCAAGGTGCACGACACATTGGACTGGGCGCGCGGTGCATCAGGGGCGCGCGGTGCATCAGGCAATCATCCACAGTGTAAAACTACACGCATGCGACACATCAGAGGTGCGCGACGCGTTGGGTGAGGCGCGCGGTGCACTGGGGTTTAAGCCCAAAATTTGATGGAAAACGCATGAATTCACCTCCTCTCCGCACAAATTTGTAGGTAGGCTCACATCCACCTCTTGTGCTTGGCTTTTGGAAGATAAATGTGATGGGTTCATGATATGTTTGCCTTAGAAAAAATCCCTCCTTTGAATGCAAAAATTGCTGTAGGGTTTGAATGAAAAATTTGCTGTAAGGGTTTCAAAAATAGAGTGTAACCAAGGTTGTCATTATTTCTCCATTTCCCTTTGTTTCCCATTCCCAAATTCACCCTTATTTTTCACCATTAATTCCCTCCTTCATCCTACACTATAATCCCTCAAATCCTAGTCCCTCACCTCTATTACAAAACACATTATCCTTATCATTTCCCTTCCCTTCTCTAAGTCCCTTGTTTTTATTTCCAAACTCCCTAATTCCCTAATGTTTCCCCTTTCCTAATACTCCCTTGTGCATTTGTGTCCCCTTGGTCATAGCATTTTTAGAGCAAAAGAACAGTTTACAGGCAATTGTGCACGCAATTTATACATCAACATATATATTCCAACTATCTTGTTTTCAAAGACATGTCAGAGACCGAGTCAATCTATGAGCAGGAGTATGATAGTGATTCTACACCGGAGGTAAATGTGCCAAATGTGCCACGGAGGTATCACAAAAGTGGCAAAAGTGGTCAGCATGTCATGGAGGAGCCTACTTCTTTGGCTTAATTGCAAGCTTGCCCACTTGCAATGGTTTGTTTTCGGTGTCAATCATGTTTCCAATACTGTGAGATGATCTCACAAATCCAGCATCATCGGGAACTAGTCCATTTATTTGTTCTACATTTACAGGATGGTCATGTAAACCTTGCCGGAGTGAATTTCACCTTGTCACTCGAGACTATTGCTCAGGCCACCAGGATACCAAATTTAGGGGAGGAATGGAGTAAACGCCAACTGTTAGACAGATTCTACTATGAGCCATATATCAAACCCAGCTATATGAGACACTTGAGCATAGTTTTTCCTTTTAGAGTGCTGAGAGATGAGTTTGCACCATTGATGAAACTCATCATTCGTTATTTCAGTTGCGAGGGCAGATTCTCGCGTCTCTATGCGTATCATGTCCGTTTGTTAATGCATTTCACGAGGGTACGTATGATGAACATTCCATTTTTCATGTGTCACAACATAGAGAGGATGGTGCCTTTAGTACAAAGGAAGAGCCCAACACATCAGCATAAGAGCATATATCATTATGCGTTGATCAAAATCATAGTGATGCATCAGTTGGCACAACAGGGCATTACTTGGGAGGATTTCATCTCCCGTGATTACTTCGCAGTGCTACAACCACCTCCCGAGATAGTTCATGATGTGGGAGCACCTTCACACTAGCCAGGCATTCCCGAGACTAAGCATATAAGTGCTCCTCCATATGTGACATACCAGCGAGGCCACAGGGCCTTATTTGCATCTACATGACGAGTACTATCTCCACCCGGGGTGGAAGGGGTCTCGTTGACTTCATCAGCACAGCGAGTATTATCTCTACATCATGTGGAAAGGGTCTTGCCTTCTTCTTCAGCACAAGTACAGATCTAGGATAGGGGCAAGAGGCCCATGTTTGATAAGGGTCCTTCAGGAGGTCAAGACATGGATATCATTGATCTTGATGCGAGCTCTCCTAGCTCCAAGCTAAAAGAGATCATCCGACAGCAAAGGGCTGAGAATGACTTGCTTCAAAAGAAATTGCAAATGGCTAAGTGGGTGATCAACTACTTGGAGCAGCACAACAAACAGTTGGAAGATGAACATACACTTTATGAGCTGCGGCAAATCCGGGAAGACCGAGAATTGGCCCAAAAGAGACCCGGTGATTTGACACCAATTGATCGAGAGTCTATGCTCATCCAGGTGAACACTCATTTGGAGAAATTGTTGGCGAAGGCAAACAAATACAAGGACATGCTTCGTCATATGAAAACTCACTATTGGGCTCGCATGCATGTTTGCAAAGCAAAAATGAAGATCCTTAAGAGGCGATTGAGCAAGGCACTAAAACGGCGAAAAAAGCCCGATCCACTCCGAATTTTGGCCGAGGCTTCATTGGCGGGGCACAATACTTGATGGGGGGTCTTCACTCCGAATTTGAGTAAATTCGGAGAAATTTTTGTCATTTTGAAAATTTTGTCCTAAAAACAGGTTTTTTGGCTCAACGCGTAGCGCGCTGCGCGCGACGCATAAGATTGGGAGGTCCAAATCACAAATGGCTTGTAGTTTTGGATTTGTCATGATGAAATATACATGCTAAGCTATTTCCAAAGCATTTCATCAAGTTCTGGGTGACCAAAAGGCTCAAAAATACCATGAAAATCACCTTTTTGCCACCTTTTGCACCAGCAGGAAGTACTTCCGGGAGAATGCACTTTTGGAGGGGAAAATGGACACCAAATTGGAAAATTCCACTTGGGTTGGAAAGTAGACATCTAGGGCTTTCCAACAAGCCAACCTGAGCTCAATTTGGATGCCGGGAAGTGCCCAAAAAACAGGTGGAAAGGCGCGCAGCGCATAGGGGTCAGGCGCGCGGCGCACAGGGTTTTTTTTGGCATAATTTTCATCTTCAGCTCAGAATTTCGTCCAATGATTGTCAGTTTCACCTCTTGATGGAATTTTTGGTTTACTTTGATGTAATTTGATGTATCTAATGTAATTTTGGCACTATATTACCTGTTCTAGAAGATTCATTCACCAAAGAAGTGAAAATTTAATGAATGAATCAATTTCCTAGCATATAGGGGTTAGTTGTTTGACTACCTAGTTTTCAGTTCCTTGTTTAGAATTGGTTGAAACTACTCCTAGAAGGAGGAGCTCGACCCCTAGAGGCTAGGAAAAGGGTTGGCATGGTCCATATTATGTAAATTTTCAATCAGTAGCAAGGGTTGGACTCTTGGGAAAAGCTTGACACTCTATTGTACATTGTATCTCTGCATTTTTGGCAAAGGAAAGACCAGGGTTTTGCAGCACTGTTTGGAATTCATGTGGCTTTATGTCTTGATGGTGTGCTTCTTTCAGTACATGTAAGTTGTTATGTGTATCATTTTCCTTCTCTCATCTTCTGCAATTGAACAAATGAAGTGTTAAGGTAGAATCCATAATTTGTATGCTCTGCCTTTAAGTTTGTTTGATCTTCCATGTTTTCTTCTGTTTAAGGAGAATTCTTGAGATTTTCTTGCTCTCCTTAGCTTCTCACCTGTCAGACCTACTCATTCATTCTCTTTAAAGGCATCAAGACAATTGCCTACCTTGCCCCAAGTAGACCTTTGCAAAAACTGTGTCTCATCCCCGCACCCAAAATTGCCTTTCCCTTTGATTCAACAGAAAACCTCAAAAAATCACTTTTAAAACTCTGCACTTAATACCTAGCCTAAGATTAGTTACAATTTCAGTCATCTCGACCCTCATCGATTATATTTTCTGAGATTGACCCGAAGAGAGCCCTCTCTTGTCCTCGTAGGGCTAGCTACGATGCTAAGCGTGGTTTGATGTTGCCTTGAGTTTTGCCTTTTTCATCCTGGGGTAGATTCAAGCGCTAACATAATGAAGGATACATAGATCTCCTATGATCATCCATCTCCAATGTAGCTTCATCGAGCCCAAAATTCTTCCACTGCACTTTAACTTGCTTGATTGTTCAGTTCCAAATCATGAGTTGTTTCCACTACAATATGCATTTGGGTTCTCATTGGCATTCTCCCTCTGATTCCACCTACAATATAGATTAGTCAATCACACCATCAACATCCTGGAAATACTTCTTAAGCAATGAAACATAGCAAATATCATGGAATTTCATTGTCAAAGTCATTGCAAGTTGATAGGCCACTGGTCCAATCCTCTCATGGATCTCAAAAGGCCCGCAATACTGAGGTTGCCATCTTGGCACATGATCCAATCCTCAAGGAGATCCTCTTGGGCATGATGCATAAGTACACATGCTCCATAACCTAAAACTCCTTAAATAACCTATGATTATATTCATAAATTTTATGCCTATCATATGATGCCTTCAAATTCCTTTTAATAACATGCATCTCATGTTCCATTTTGGCCAACATATCTGGTCCAATAAACATCGTGTTCACTGGATCTCTCCAACTGATAGGAGTACTATTACAACTCCTCCCATAAGAAACCTTAAATTGACTCATCCTCAAGGATTCCTAATACCCATTTTTATATTCAAACTCCACCACTAGAAGATACTCCTCCCACTTCCTCTACTAATGCATGACACACATAATCTAGTTGGCTACTTGCTAAAGGAGCAACGAAACCCTAGCTAGAGAATGAAGAATAAGCTTGCAGCTGCTCGTAGTTACTCCTTAGTGGCCCCCCACTGTTGGGGTTTGAGTACTGTGGACACACCAGAGGATGGAGAGCTTCTATCAGATCATCAACAAGAAAATGAAGGAACAACAAAAGCTTTGCCTTCCTCATCTCCGCAATGGGCCTGGCAAAGAACAGACCTTCAGTCACAAAGTTTGTTAAAATATTGGAAGACATTCTTGAAATCTCACTTCCTCCTGCCCTTCCCTGCAGAGCAGCACTTTCTCTAGCAGAGCGAGGATTAGTGGGGTAGTTTACGGGGTTATGGCCATCACCCAAAACTATGAAAAAATTGGTAGAAAGGAATTCGACCGTGTCAATAGATGGAAAAATATCAATCAGGTTTTGTGGAACAGGATATTACACCTTTCACTTTGAAACCAAGGAGGATTGAGACTTGATTTTAAGGAATGGGCCTTAATTTATGGACACAAGGGGTTTGTATATAAATAGATGGATGCCAAATTTCGACCCAAAAATGGATGCCCCCAATGCCTTCCCTATCTGAGTTAGATTACCACACCTTTCCCTTCACTGTTAGGGGGATGATTCAGTCAAAGACATAGGAAACACAGTGGGGAAATATATAGACAGATGCGAGCCAAAGGAAAATATGCATGCATATGCCAGAATCTATGTAGAAGTGGATTTGGGGAAAGGGCTACTAGAAGCTATCAAAATCAAAGTGGACCAGTGGACACACATACAATAGTTGGATTATGAACAAATTCCTTTCAAATGCAAGGTATGTCACGAATATGGTCATTTTGCAAATAGATGTGCAAAAAATAAAATAAAATGAAAATGAAAAGAGTGAAGAACTAGAAAACAAATGGGAACATGTCAAAAGAAAGAAGACAGTCAACAAACAAACACATCTATCTTCCTCGCAAGCCCCCACATCCAATGATCTCCATCCCACATCACCCAAAGGTGATAATAATCCCCTTGCAAGCCTTAATCCTTTTAAGCCTTTGGATCCTTCAACCCCCTCATCCCCTAGACCACGATCCAAATCCAGATCCCCACAACATAACCCCAAACCCCCGTCATCCCCTCTAGCATCAAACTCTCACACCCCTCCCCCACCCTCAGTAGACAGAATTCTAAGCAGAAAACAGTCAAAGGAAGCACCTCCAAGTGTAGAATACAAAAAAAAAGCAGGAAGAAAGACAAAAAAAGAACTCAAGGATGAAGTAGTAGCAAAGGAAATGGCATTAGGAATGCAACAACTTATGGAAAGATTCTTAGGAAGGAATACAGGAAACAACAAAAGAATCAACAAAGAGGGAAAGGAGCCATGCACCACCCAACAAGTAAATAATGATAGTGGTCTCCTAGAATTGCAGAGGAATGGGATCATCCGTCAAAGAAAATGCCACAAGAGACATTCTGGCAAAAGAAAACCCAGGTATCCTTATGATTGAGGAGACAAAAAATAAACAATCAAGAAACTGAAAATATTAAAAAAAAATTCAGAAATTATGAAGGGGAAGCAATACAGGCAACAGGACCGTCTGGAGGTATTTGCACAATATGGAAAAAAAGAACATGGGGGTTAATAAAAAAAAAGGGACCAGCATTGGATCCAAATAGATCTAATGAAAACTAGCACAAAAGAGAGGTACAGTGTTATATATATATATGCCCCAAATCACTACAAGGAAAAAGAGAAATGCTGAGCCACCATAAAAGAAGCTCTAAAAAAAATACAAGCTGGGAAAATAATTCTAGGGGGAGATTTAAATTTGGTAAGAAGTATAGAAGAAAATTTTGGAGGAACATTCTGTACTGACCCTCTAGGGATATTCTAGAAGAAATAACGGAGCAACATAATTTAATAGACATCCCGCCTAGCAATGAAAAATTATACACACCACAACATTTGACCATAAACCGGTGACAATAGTCATGGGAAATATGGAAAATCAGGGATCGCTCCCGTTCATATACAGCTCAGTTTGGGACAACAACATAGAAATTAGTGAAATATTCAAGGAGGCATGGGAGCCAAGAGTAATAGGATCACCACAGTATATCTGGGAAACAAAATTAAAAACTGCAAGAACCAAACTAAAGGAATGGGCAAAGGCAAATGAAATTAATAGACTTCTGACCTTTTTAGTTTCCTCCTATAAATTGGTTGAAATAATGATTTTCTTTGACAATTCTTTGTAGGGATAGCTG
>Ga0115851_101443_pt1 | contig 12573 bp, 7 predicted proteins | sample InSIn2gowninarea_FD_83865 | JGI IMG/M metagenome (GOLD analysis project Ga0115851, IMG submission 83865)
CCCAAAGGGATTACCCAAGAGTGTCTCTATTTTGCAATAAGGCTTTCAAAATTTTAATTTATTTATCACTAGTTATTTAGTGGATGGTAGAGATTTAACCTTCAAGGAATATTCTAAAATATTTTTAGGAGTAGTCACAAATGAAAATTTGAGATTTATCTCAAAAAAATAGTTATGTATATTCTACTCTTATAATTAAATTGATTAATTAAAAAATGTCATGTGAGCATGAGTCATAGGTTTTTTTGGGCATGTGGTATTAGTAAGTCATTAGCCCATGGTATTATGACAAAGTATATTTATAGATTAAGAATCTCCATGGAAAAGTGGGTTGAATCTCAATGGTTAAGAATCTTATTATATATATGTTTAACTCATACATTATTTCACTTTATAATTAATAATAACAATAACAATAATAATTTAAAATAAAGTTATAATTTAGCTAATTTTTATGATTTTTTCAAATCTTATCCTGAGGTAAGTCTTTTGATGTTTATCCACATTTACTAGCCATTTGATTTATAGTTGTGTTAGTTTTAATATATCAAAATTTTAGGTAATTTGTATTTTTCTTTTGTTTAAATGTATGAAGTTTTTGGGTAGAAAAACTTATTATAATTTAGATGTTAATCAATATTGATGATATTTATGCCCACGGGGCATAGAATAGATGGTGATGGGGTGTACAATTAAGTCACTCTGTGATGTGAAGGTCATTGGTTCAAAACTTTGTGGGCAAAAATCCAGTCATGTTAAGGGCTGGTGTGGCCTAACCGGGTGCGATCCCCGAGTGATTTTGACGGCTTATATACCCTTGGGTCGTAGTTTCTCAAGCCACGTTTCAAGCTTGATGTAATCTTTGATAAACAAAAGACAGTGATGATAGTTATCATTATATTGACTCATCACTATTATTTAAGGAAAGTCATGCCACTTGAAATGAATTTATTAGTACCAAACTCAATGAGTGAAAACATAACTTTTAATATTAAATATGCCATAATCAATTAAGCTCATACCTACTTAACTGAATTATTCTTAGACCCCATTATAGCCCAGTGTTATGGCCCAGTATTGTGCATGAAAAAGTCAAATTATTTGAAAACAAAAATAAAGGGAAAAACTTAATTCTTAGCAACTTAAACCCTACCAACAAAAACTGTAAAAATACCACTCCACTCCCCCAATGGCCTCACACTTCTGTTTAGATTTTTTGAGAAATGTTGAAGATCAATGGTTCAAAGAGAGTTTGGAGCTAGTTTGGAAATTATTTTGGGTTGTTTAGTGAATTTGGAATCTTAGTGAGGAGGCTACAACTCATTTTAAAACTTGGAGGAGCATTGGATTAAATTCTTGTGTCTAATGCCCATTTTTCTCATTCCCAAATATGTTTTATATATATATATATATTCCAGTTTACAGTGTTCTATTTAAATTAGTATTCTATTATCAATTTATAGTAATTGATTTAGATGGATTTTGCATAAAATACATTTGAGCTAAACTATCAATTGCATTGATACAATAAATGGACCAAGAAAAGAAAAATAATTGGCCTCAGTAATTATGTGCTTTATGGAAATCCAAGAAGGGTTGCATGCTTTCTTTGTCACAAAACAATCTCAAGGATAAATTTCAGTTTGGAAATTGAACTCCACTACCAATTGAAGATGGTTATGTTGGTTGCCAAAAAGATGCATTGAAAGGCTCATGTTCTAGCTCTAAGACATAGTCATCCTTGATATTGCAAAATACAAGGTTGTCATCATTTGCTTATACAAATAAAAGGGTAAGTGAATCTATTTGTAAAAAATAAAATAAAATAAAATAAAAAATATATGAAAGATAGTAAAATATAGTTATATTTATAGTTTATATCCCCTATATATATGCACCTATAGTGGATGGATAATGGATGGATGCATTTGTAATTACCCATTGATGAGGTTTATTCATTTCTTATTTTACATTTTGTAATGCAAGAAAATTATAAAAAAAGATTATAAATAGAGCATGTCTACTCTTTGACATGTAACTTCACAATTCATAAAAGTACTTAATACCCCTTACATATTTATCATAGTTTATTGAAGGCACTTTAGTGAATTGGTTAGAACACACATGAGAATTCAAATATATCATTGACAACAATTGTACTTGTATCATCTTCCACCTTTATTTAATGCACCGTGGGTTCATGACTTAAATCACTACCTTTCATTCACAAGGTGCTCCCTGAATTCCAAATGCTCAACTACAAAAAATTATTCAACAACAAATTCGCCAACATTTATTAGAACATATTCTCACACACCAGGTCTTCGTTGTACCACATGATCAATCCATGGCGGAAGAACAATTGCCTCCTACAACATATATTATATTTCCATAGGAAACAAACACAAATATGCACACATTTTTTGAAAATTATACTGATCTAGTCCATCTAATAGTTGATCAGGTTGCAAAATCTTCTCCCCTTCTGCAACGTATCTGCAAGACAAAAACAAGTCATCCCTTAAAAAATTGTGGGATTAAATGTCCATTTGGTATTTATATCCATCTTATAATTTACCATGTCCTGGGTTATGAACTATCATTATTGGTTACCTCAATTTAAATTCTATGAGGCAACTTTGAAAAAGAAATACCATCCATTTTTTATTTAGCAAAAAAATGATTAAAACAAAATCATAATTTTAAAACGAAATGATAATTTAGTCTTACATAAATGTCTTAAAATTTTAAAAAATTTAATGTGCAGCAGTGACACCAAAAAAAAATTGAATAATGTGTAGAATCGATTACGAAAGCTTGTGAATTATAAAAATAATATAATTACTCTTGACATATAGTTTTTATTAATTAATATCTTTTGAATTATTAGCACATGGTTTTTTATTAATTAATTTAGTATCTTTTGAATTATTAGCACATGGTTTTTTATTAATTAATATCATTTGAATTCTCATGTGCGCTCTAACCAGCTCGCCTTCAATAAAATATGATAAATATGTAAGGGGTATGACCACATGCTCACCACGGTCATCATGCGAGCCGAAACCCACATCCTCCGTGCAAAGGCGAACACCCGACATATGCATTCTAAGGTATTTGCTTTTCGATGTTGTACTCCACTAGGCTTGGACGGAGCTTGAGGGAAACACCACCAATATTAGACTCATTTAATATGCTGGAAATCATTGTCCTGTAGTCCGCCTAACGGCCGGCTTCATGTGCTGCAATTCGCCGCAAGGGATGCGCAGCGGATATCCTCCACATGAGTCGCCAGCGCAAATACCATCTGCCCTTATTACCATCAAATGTTTGGATTGGTTTATTTAAAAATTCTTTTAACATAATTAAAACGTTTTATAATAAAAATTTGAAATTTTATAAAATTTCAAGTTTATTAAAAAATGTTAAATTTTATTTTAAATTTTTATATTCTATTTAAATGAATATTGAAACTAAATCAACATTTAAATGAATATTGAAATTAAATCAATTTATTATTAGCATAACTATGTTAGTAAATGTGGTTTAGTGTCATTTTTTACATTGAATAGCATATAAAAGCTGGAAAATATAGTCCATTGGAGCATATAAATAGCATTTATTAATGTGATTGTGCTAGTTATATTAGTAAAACATGATTGACTACGGTTCATATCACTATGGATCATTGTTGACCATTGTTGCAAAAGGTTGTTGATGGTTGACCATGGTTGACCATGGTTTAAAAGGGTTGATGAGGTTGACCATGGTTAAGTGAAGTTGACCATCGTCAATCATTAATTTGACAATATATTTATGTTACATTAATCTAATAATCTTACATTAATGTTAATGATTATCACATTGTTACATTCACACTACAATAATGTTGACCATGGTTAATGTTATATTAGTGTTAATGTTACATTAATGTTAGAATAGTGGTTACATTAATGGTTGAAGAGGGTTGACAAGGTTGACCATGGTTCGTATGGTTGACCTTAATTGACCATGCTCACCCATGGCTGACCATGATTGCCATGGTTTACTAGGGATGTAAATGAGTTATTATGAATTATTAAAATGACCATGAAGACCATGTTGACCATGTTTAACTTGTTGACTATGTTTGATCATGGTGACCTAGTAAATCTAGTGAACCTAATAAACCTAGGTCAACTTAGTAAACCATGCCCAACCTAGTAAATGAAGTCAACATAATGAGCCTAGTTCAACCTAGTAAACCTAGATAAACTTAATAAACATATGTCAACCTGGATCAACTTAGTAAATCTAGGTCAACTTGTAAATCTAGTATACTTGGGTCAACCTAGTAAACCTAGTTAGACATGGTTGCCCATGGTCGACTATGGTTGACCTAGTAAACCTAATAAACATATATCAACCTATTAAAAAACAAAGCAAATGAATCACAAATCATGATTATAAACATTCAAAAGGTTCATAAAAGGTCAACATCGATTAGTCATGATTGAAGAGGGGATTAATAGGAAAATTGAGGATGTTCCATTCATTAATATAAATTTATCATGTATGGACCCAAGCGTAATGTGTAGAGCCTCAAAATCATCCTTTTAAATGAGTCGCTCATTCTACAGCCGAGTATGAAGTGTCATGGTTTACTAGGGATATAAATGAGTGATTATGAATGACTAAAATGGCCATGATGACCATGTTGATCATGTTTAACTTGTTGACCATGTTTGACCTAGTAAATCCAGTGAACCTAATAAACCTAGGTCAACCTAGTAAACCATGCTCAACATAGTAAATGAAGTCAACATAATAAGCCTAGTTCAACCTAGTAAACCTAGGTAAACTTAATAAACATATGTCAACCTGGATCAACTTAGTAAATCTAGGTCAACTTGTAAATCTAGTATACTTGGGTCAACCCAGTAAACCTAGTTAGATGTGGTGGCCCATGGTCGACTATGGTTGACCTAGTAAACCTAATAAACATATATCAACCTATTAAAAAACAATGCAAATGAATCAAAAAATGTGATTATAAACATTCAAAAGGATTCATAAAAGGTCAACATCGATGAGTCATGATTGAAGAGGGGATTAATAGGAAAATTGAGGATGTTACATTCATTAATATAAAATTATCATGTATGGACCCAAGCGTAATGTGTAGAGCCTCAAAATCGTCCTTTTGAACCATGCATAGATGATTAGGTGGATAACTTTCAATGTTTATAGTCAAGTACATATGAGTCTTTTGTGTCATTTTATGACAATTTTTCTAACAAATATGATCACTAGAAAGTCACATTTAACATTTTTTTTTTTGGAGGAATCAACAACTGGGCTAGTCTCATACTCGGAATAGGGAGTTCAATTCCAATTGCTACCACTATAACCTCTAGGTGCCAACATATGTCCCTTCCGCAAGCACATATGAATCAGGGAGATTTGAGTCTTGAACCTCATTGCACATAAGACTTCATTTTCACAGTCATTACCAATCACTTTGTCCCTAAGGGGTTAAAGTCACATTTAACATTATGAAGAAACTAAAAAATATTTAATGAAAATTGCACGTCTAAAGCCTAAATTCCAAATCAAATCATCATGCATGAAATGTATCCTAAACAAAAAATATGACATAGCAACATTGTCATTCCACATTAACGGAAACAAACAAACTTATTGACTGCATAAAAAAACATTAAAAAAATGTTCACTACAAGTGATTTCCTCACTAAAAAGATGCAATCCTTAAGTGAAAAATCATCTTAAAGAAGATTAATGTTATTCTACCTCTAAAACACAAACAATTTGTTACAAAACACACATCAACGATATAAAGAGAAAAACTCATTAAACTATCATAATTACAATCAAACCACTAACAAAATTAATTATCAAAACTAAAACATAAAAACTTCAAAAAAAACATTATCATAAACACTATAGTACACCAATTTAAATTCCATTTAAAAAATAAAAATAATTAATATATATATATATAAACCACTCAATACCATAAATAACCAATCAATACCATAAATAACCAATCATAATGGCCATAATGCATCATATCTCATAATAAATGACTACACATTATTATATCTCATTTTAAATGACTACGCTAAAAAATAATGGACTTATAAATCTCTTAATAATCCTACTAAATGAAGAAAAAAAAATCCGAACATATTACTTAGATAAATAAGAACATAATTTTCTCTTAAAGAAAATATTCCTCATGGAAAGTTCCACGCTAACTAAACACATAATAATAAAATAGGCAATTTTAGTGAAATGAAAACTCACACTTTTTGGATTTTCTTCGGCACATCAGTATTCAAGTTTTATATATTAAAAAAAATGTTCCTTACAAATGGCAAGGCCGACCCTAACTAAACAGATAATAAAATATGCCATTGTTGGTAAATGAAAACTTACACTCATTTGGATTTTCTTGGGCATATTAGTATTCCACCTTTACATATTAAAGATAAATTTTAAGTAAAAAATCATTTTAAAGAATAATATTATTTAATTTCAAGACAAAAAATAATTTGTTACAAAAAGACACATTAAAGATTTATTAGAAAAACACTAACTAAACTATTATAATCACCATCAAACTATTAGCAAAATTAAGTACAAAGCTAAAACATAAAAACTTAAAAAAAAAAAAAAAAAAAAATTATAAAAAAAAAAAAAAAAAAAAATATTAAATTTTATTAAAAAAATTAAAATAATTAATAAAAATAAATTTTTTTATTATATTTTTTTTTTTTATATCTAGTATGATGTATATGATTGAGCTGAGTTGCTTATTTTACAAAATTAGATCCCTCTCGGCTCATGTTAGACCGTACTTAAGATGAATTCAATACCATAAATAACAAATCATAATGACCATGATCCATCATATCTTATTTTGGATTCAATACCATAAATAATAAATCAGAATGACCATGATGCATCAAATCTCATTTTAAATGACTACGCTAAAAAAAACAAGTGATACATAGTAGCTATTCCTGCCACTTAGTTTAAATATAGTTAAATTACACTAAAAATATTGAATTCAAATTACTGTTAAGGTTAACGATTCCATCAATTTGAGTTTTCCTTATTGGTAAAATTCTGATCTGTGCAATTAAAGGGCAAGGCCTTGATTTCAATGCTTATACAAACATAATTTTAAAAAACTATAATATGTTATATCTTTATTGGTAAAATTCTGATATGTGCAATTAAAGGGCAAGGCCTTGATTTCAATGGTTATACAAACACAATTTTTAAAAACTATAATATGTTATACTTGCATTTACATTTAACTACATTTTTTTTTTTTTGACAAGATCGGCTGCTATATATTGATTGAAAAAGGGAATAAGGCATGAAGCCATACATAGATTGCTTCGAGAGCATTACAAATCCAAGGAGAAAGCATGAGGTTCCTGTCCTTGAATTGATTTCTATAACTTCTAGCTAAAAAACATCTATTGCTACTATAAATTCGGACATACTGGTGGCACCAAAACTTGCATTTACAGCACATAGTTAATCAATGTCAATACGACTGATCTGTCTCGCTGTGGAATCCTCTGGGTTCTGGTCTGCTTCCAATGGCTTTGCACTTGAGGATGATGATTTATCTTTCTGCTTTGCTTCCATGATTTCCCTTAAGATTGACAGCGATTCCTCAGCGTGTATGCATCTATTGCTGAGTCCGTTGAACTGCTCATGAAGTGAATGAACTCGGTGGAGAAATAGGTTCATTTCTGTGCAGTATTTGCTGTGTAAAATTCTGAACTACTCGTCAAATTTGGCTTCCAGGCTCCGGATCTGTTCAGCGTGCCTGGCTTCCATGTTCCGAACTTGATCTTCCAATACCCTTTGTTGAGCTCTGACCTCTTCGAATTCGGCCTGAAGATCGCGGCAATGAAAGCATTGCTCAGGACGCTCCATCACTACTTGGGCTTGGATTCTCTGAGGGGCGTTTTCACTGTGGTGGGCTGCTAACTCCTCTTTGCTGCGGGGGATGTGCTGAACGACAATGGAGAAGAATAAGAAGGGCCGGCTGATGATGTGCAGGGTTGAAGGAGGAGTACTGAAGGTTAGGGAGAATAAACAAAAGGGGGTCGTGCTAACAGCTCTCACTTTCTGAGTGAGAGAAGGGGAATAAAAGAGAGGCTGGATGATAGCACGCAATTTTGAAAGGGAAATACTGCAGATTAGAGAGAATGAACCAGAGAGGGGCGTACTGAAGGGGCAAGTTTGAAAGATGGAGGATGGCCAGCAGAGGTGAAGTAAATAAAACAGAGATTGATGAAAGAATGGAGCAGTAGTTCTCGCCTTCCCACTGAAACTATTCCTGAAAAGCACCACGATAAAGATTAGAGAAGAGATAATCAAAGCAAGGAATGGCGATACCAGAGATTGATTTCGTCTTCGACTCTGGACAAGTGCGCCTTCTTCATTCTAGCGAAGCTGCTCTTGCTCATAGCAATGAATGACAAGTCTTTGCTTTCCTCTGCCCGTATTTATGGAACGGAACCAACCATGGCCTGAAGGCATTGCAGAAGTCGGATCCTCTATATTATTAAGATATTTTCCTAAATCTCTAAGTCGATTTGCTGGAGCAGTGCAATCGTTCTTCCGTCCTTCGCTGAGGTGATTGTTTTTTCTCGGGATGTCAGTTATTCTTTGAATCAAGGCCTGAATGAGACTGTTTATGCATTTCATACTCTCTGTCAAGTGTCCTGGGACTGTTGTAACCATGCCCGTCACACACTTGCTGGATCTGCGTGCCTGGGCAAAGTCAGGGTCGGCCTGCTTCATGGCAGAGGCTGGAAAAAATCTCTGTGATTGTGCCTCAATGCACCTTCCGGATGTCCAACTGCGTTATTCGCATGTTTATCCGCTTTCCCATTGAGCGTGCGAAGGATATGGCAGAATCTGATTTTTTCAAAGTGTTTGGTGAGGAGATTGATGCGTTGGATATGTTGCTGAAGATTACTGTTTGGAGATCTCCGGTGATGGTTCATGAGGCCAATGACTATGGAGGAGTCTCCTAAAACTAGAGCTTTTCTAATCCCCATGCTTTTTAATTGCAACAACCCTTGATACAGTGCGAGAGCCTCTGCATTATTATTTGTTTTTTCCCCCAAACTCCATTCGTAGTTGCAGATTTCTTCTCCTAATTCATCAATGATAACACCTCCTGCGCCTGCTGGTCCTGGGTTGGACTTTGAGGCGCCATCAAAGTATAAAATTGGGCAGTTGTTACTCTGGATCCACCTCTTGAATTCCTGGGTTGGTAGTCTAATTTCCCATTCCCTGGTCTGATGTTGATGCTGTCTGTCAGTTCTCTGAATACTCTGTTGATGACCTGAACGACCTAGAATATGCTTGATCATTAGCCTCTCCTCAACTGAATAGTCTTTTGCTATAATTTTCCCTGAGTATTTGGCTGCCATCGTCTCCTGCGCCAAGAGGTGAGCATCGCTACATGTCTTCCAAACATTGCCCTCTTTGTTTTGAAAGATTTTCTTGTTTCTTGTGAGCCAGATTTTCCATAGAATGTTGTGAGGTATGATATCCCAAGTTCTTTTGACTATCTTGCTCCTTTTATCTTTCCAAGGGCAATTCCTTCTCCAATCTTGGATTGTCTCTGCAATGTTTTGCTGAGGTTGCCATGTTATATTGCCCAAGTTGGACATGATGGTCCAGCATTTCTTCGCGAAGATGCGATCAAGGAATAGATGGTGGATGGTTTCCTCCTCAGAGCAACAATTAGGGCAGATTGAAGGTCCATGTATCCCTCTCTTTCTTAGATTTTCCGAAGTGAGGATTCTGCCCTTTAACAGCAACCAGATGAAGAATTTGACCTTGGGGATGGCCTCACATTTCCATATTGTTCTCCATTGATTCCAGACGGGAGTCTGGTAAGTGTTGTTGCAAATGAATTGGTAGCCAGATTTGATGTTATAGCTTGAGCCCGTGGGGTCCCATCTAAACCCATCTGCTGCTCCTTTTTTAATGGGGGCTCTGTTCTGAAGATTTTTATGGAGGGCTTGATAGCTTGATTCCAAGTGTGGGGGAATAACTAGAAAGTCCCAGCTAGTCCAAGCTCCAGTATCAGCATCCCATTTTGAAATTTGGTCCAGCCTCTGAATGCCTTTGCTGTTAAGATAGAGGATGAAGGGAATGGCTTCTTCAACAGTATTTAGAGGTTGGAAACCCATAATTTTATCAGTGGCATAATTTATACTGCTCCCTTCCCCCGGAATTTTTGAGGTGTTTTGAATGAGAGTGGGGATGGCTTTCTTACAGAGGTGCCAGATTTTGGTAGAATCTCTATTGGGAATATCAGTTTCAAGGAGTCTTTGTCTATTGTCAGAGAGATATTTGCATTCAATGACCTGTTTCCACCAGGCTTTTGGTTCATTAATTAGCCTCCAAGCCATTTTAATCCCGAAAGCGAGATTTAGAATTTTAGGAGCTCTGATTCCCAACCCACCTCTATCTGGAGATTGTATTACGCTTTTCCAATTGACCAAATTGAATCTATTTTTTTCTTTTTTCCCTCCTTGCCATAAAAAATTGCGGAGGGCGGTTTCCAGCTTATAGTGAAAAGAAGCAGGAGCTTGATAAAGTGTGAATCGGTATAAAGGTAAGGAGGAGATACCTGATTTGAGCAAAATTAGTCTGCCAGCTGGGTTAAGCCATTGAGTTCCCCATTGCTGAACCTTCCTTTTGACTTTGTCTATTATTTCATTCCAGGTGGTGGCTTTTAGAGAGCCCATGGTGACCGGCATCCCAAGGTAGGTGAAGTGGTCCCAGGTTGCTTTGAAGGCAACTCCAAAGATGTTAGCAATACTGTGGGCTGTTTGATTGGAGATGTTCCATCCATAGATGCAACTTTTTTGGAAGTTGACTTCTCCTCCTGAGCACGCCATAAATTGATCGAGGAGGATTTTGAAGCGCCTTGCTATAGTAGTGGATGCCCGACCAATAAGCAGAGTATCGTCAGCAAATTGTGAGTGATTGATATTTTTCACTCCGTTTCCAAACTTGATACCAGAGATGAGGCCAACTCTTCTGTTGTGTTCAAGGGTGCTGCTAAAGGATTCAGCCATCAAGATGAAAAGATAAGGGGAAAGAGGGCAACCTTGCCTTAGCCCTCTTGAGGATTGAAAAGCATCACAAGGGCGGCCGTTTATGAGAGGCGAGATCCAGGGGCCAGAGATACAAGCGGCAATGGTGCTGATGAAGGCAGAATTAAATCCCATTTTCCTCAAGACAGCGAACAAGAATGAGTGTCTTACTCGATCGAATGCGTTGGCTAAATCTAGCTTAAGAACGAAGCCTTTCTCCTGCCTAGATGTGCTGGAGTGGATAGCTTCTTGAACCAAGGTGATGGTGTCATGAATTTGCCTGTTGGACATGAAGCCTCCTTGATTTTCAGATATAAGGGAAGGGAGAAGAGGCTAGAGCCTGGCTGCTATAATTTTTGCAAAGATCTTGTAAGAAGTGTTACACAAAGAAATAGGTCTAAATCTGGAGAAAGAAGTGGGGCGGTTTTCCTTAGGAATGAGGGCGAGAAAAGTTGAATTTGTGAAACCCCCCATTTTCTTTTTCCTTTGGATTCCTTTCATCATTTTAACAAGATCTTTTTTTATCAAATGCCAATGGTCCCTGTAAAAATTTATTGGGAAACCGTCTGGACCTGGGGACTTGTCTGGTTGTAAAGTCCAGATGGCTTTTCTGATCTCCTCCTCTGTAATTTCATTGTTTAACCTGTCATTCTCCTCAACAGAGATTTTTTCCGGAAGATGCTTAAGGAAGGCCGAATAGTCAGCGTCTCCTTGGGTTTCTGTGAGGAGACATTTGTAATGGAGGAAGGCAGCTCTTTTTATAGATTCTTGGTCATTATGCTGGCTGCCTTGACTATCAGTAATAGTGGTAACATTGTTCCTTGTTTTTTTTGCTGTGGCCTGCTTGTGAAAGTATGCCGTATTTTTATCACCTTCCTTTAACCATAATTCTCTTGACTTGATCCTCCATTTGATCTCTTCCGCTCTCTTTATTTGAATTAGTTGTCCCTGAACCTCCCATTCCTTACTTTTCAGCTGATGAGTGAATCCATGGTCCTCTATTTGTTGGTGGATCTCTTCCAAATCCTGCTGTATTTTTTTCTTTATTTTTTCTGGCTCTTGATAGCTGGCTTTTGCCCAATCCTTGAGTGCCTTCCTTATGTTTCGAAGTTTTGTTTCCCAAATATGAATTGGGGAACCTTCAATGTGTTGCTTCCAAGTTTCTTCTATGATAGCCTCGGCCTCAGCGCTGTCTCTCCACAAGGGATTGTACCTGAATGGAATTGGTCCCAAATGAGCGTGGGAGTCCAGCGTTAAGAGAATGGGGAAGTGATCTGAGGTTGTGGTACTGAGAATTTTGGTGTGGCCTGCGGCAAAGGAGGAGAGAAGGGAAACATTGACCAGTATTCTGTCCAACCTTTCCATAATGTTGCTTGGTCCCAATCTTCTGTTGTTCCAAGTATATTTCCTATTTTTTGGAATG
>Ga0115851_101447_pt1 | contig 12566 bp, 7 predicted proteins | sample InSIn2gowninarea_FD_83865 | JGI IMG/M metagenome (GOLD analysis project Ga0115851, IMG submission 83865)
CATTTCTTGTAGCAACTTATTCATATTTATCTTCAATTCGTCCATGTCTGTCTTCAAATCTATCTTCAAATCATCCATCTTAGCTTCCACGTCAATCATCTTAGCTTCTACGCCTTTCTTTAAATAGTCCATCTTAGCTTCTACACCTTTCTTTAAACCATCCATCTTAGATTCTGTTCCTTTTTGTGTAAGGGATAGTTGTTGCACTTGGTCTTGTAATTTTGATATATCATGTTGCATTTCTTCCTCTTCTTCATGAGTCATGCTAGAGCTTTTAGGTTCCTTACTAGGTGTTTGAATTTTCTTTCGTCAGGGCATCAGTTACCGATAATAATGCTCTACTATGCCCTTTAAATTCCTTCAAAATAAATTTTCAAACAAAGCTTAAGCAAAAATTTAAGAAAATCTACACACCTTTTTTCACTTTGTAGGAGCTAGATATTGTCTCTGATGTATCTATGTACTTTCCAATCATATAGATCTAAATTTGTGATCTATAGTAGCCCTTTGTGTCCTCTTTCCAATGCCACAAGTCTTACCCAAATTGGATTCTCCAAGGAAGAGTTTTGCAAAATCTCCCACAGTGACTTGATTATAGACTAGTTCATTAGAGTGAACTTGTAAGACGTGCCACGAGTCATTGTTTTGATCTTTGGATCTGAAAAATGCATAAAAGAAACTACAGTCTGTCCTATTTTTGCACCTTCTTACGAATATTCAATTCGATCCCCAGAGAGAAAGTTATGACGCTTTTCCCCAGGTCACCTGTTTGGAATGTAATTCAGGAGTCTGCAAAAAGACCAACTTCCTCAGATCATATCTCCGAAAATGTAGTGCTAACAGCTTTGAAATTCGGATCCGAGGTTTAGAACAATTTCTTCTCAAATGGTCTTTTTTTGCAACTTCTGGAATGTCGCAGAAAAAAAGTTATAGCGAAAATTCCACGATGACCTGTTTGGAGAAGCGAAACCCTAGAATCCAAAGCTTTGATACCAAATGTTATGAAACTAGCTCAAGAAAAAGATAGAAAAGATAGATCAATGCCTTAGAATTCAGCCTCTTCGCGGGGGCAACCTCCTTAAAATTACATAAATGAAAAATTCTTCGATGATTCAAATGACAAAACCTCCTTTCTATATATAGAAGTCTAAGGAGTCACAATATAACCCGGCCGACCTAACAATAATAATATAAAGCCACAAAAATAACAATAGAGGGATTCTATGGGGCACAGTAATAACAATATATGGATAATAGGGGCACAACAATATTAATAAGGGGTACAACTGCAATAGTAATGGGGTAATCACTAGTATTATAGGGACCCAACAAAACAACTCACCCCTTTGAATGCCTCCTTCCCAAAAAGTTTCATGACCTAAGACATCCAAAAATGGTCTCTAAAGGGACCAGCACAGGTAGATACACTTCCAGGATGCTCTGCAGAGTAGGTAGATACACTGTCAAGGTGCTTTGTAGAGCACCTAAGCCCTCTTTAGGTTGCGCTGGGTGAATTTGAGCGAAATTCAATTAGGGCTTGGGGAATATTCTTATCTTTTGGAATCATCTAGAAGCTTCCCTTAGTTAACAACGCCTATGAGCTCAAAAATGGATGAGGAATGAGTTAAGGAGCATCCTATCCTCTCATCCCTTCCTCCATGGAACTAATTCTAAGTATGGAAAGCCATTCAATGTCACCATTAATGACAAAACCTCCTTCATCCTCCTATAAATTGACCACTCATCTAAGTGATCAAGGGGTTGGCTGGATTATGTTGAATTGTAAGGAGATAATGCTGCTATGAGACTTGACTTTGGAGCAAATGATGTGATGCCACAAGATTGTCTTGCTTTTGATGTGATGTGGATGGGATCCAAGCTGGTGGAATGAATTTGAATTAGACACTGATGGTTGTAATTCCTTCTTCTATCTAATAAAGTGTTTGAACCTTTTTCCATATGTTGTGTTCTTTCATAATGCTTATATGTATGAATTGCTTCTGATTCCTTTCATTTATATTCAATGGATCGTATGTTTTGATCATTTTTCGTCTTCTATTGTGTTGACAGGGTACTTTTCAAGCGGATTAAGTATGGGGAAGGAGCGATGGAATCGATACAAGGGAGACGAGAGGAAATCAGAACTACAGGTAGGCCTTCTATCCTCTATTCTTATCTATTGCTTATAGAGAAAGTCTAAAACACTTTAAATTGTTGTTCTAGGCATAGCTACTTGTCTAGTGAATTAGTATTTATCCATAGATGCTAAATTCTCCAAAACAAGTCAATTGTTGATGAGCAGGGTGTGCATGTGGACCCATCCAAGATAAAATTTATTTAGGATTGTTTAGCCTCAAACACTCTAATAGACCTCTGCAACTTTCTGGGTCTTACCAATTTCTATTGCAAGTTCGTGTTGGGATTCTCTTATATCACTTGGCCTTTCAGTCAAGTCACCAAGGGTAGAGCAAAAGCAAATTTATTTTGGTTTGAATCCTAATAGAAGGTGTTTATCGAGTTGAAGCATCACCTCTGCTTTTCACTAGTGTTCACATTACCATACATACAACAACCATTTGAAATTGAGACATATGGTTCCGACTATGCTATTGGTGCAGTTCTTACCTAGCAGGGGCATCTGGTGGCATATCATAGTGAGACACTTTCAGATACAGTTCGAAAGTATCCCACCTGTGACAAAGATATGTATTCTATTGTGTAGGCCTACTGACAATGGAAACATTACATTCTATGGAAGTAAATGGTCATCTACATAAACCACTAACCCCTTCAATTCATATAGACACAATGAAAGTTGTAGAACGATCGCCATCATAAATGGTCCACGTATCTAAAATAGTTCCATTTGAATATTAAGTACAAGTATGGTAACATCAATAATTTTGCAGACTACCTCAGTCGACCATTGGTTATGGCACTGACCATTGTGCTTAACTCTTGTGGACACGATACTTCAAGATGGTCGCATCTTTACAAGAGTGATCCAAAATTAGGCACCACATACCAGATGCTCCTAGAAGGAAAGCAAGTTCAAGAATTTCCCCTCTAGGATGCACTATTATGCCACTTGAGACAACTATGTGTTCCTTTAAGCAAGCGTGCCAAGATGATTTGGTAGGCGCACTATAGTCAGGTTGTTGGACATTTTGGGGTAGAAACAATAGTGGCAACGTTGTAGAAGTATTTTTATTGGTCGAACCTTTGACAAGATGTTAGGAAGTAGATCAAATCCTGCACTTCCTGTGCCATTTCCAAACCTGCAATAAAGAAGCAAGGCATGTATACTCCTATGCCTACTTCTAGCCAGCCCTAGGAATCCACACGGGGGCTTCACTGGGGAAGCAATACCATGCCACGTGCATTCACATTGGGGTATTTATATCGAGGAAAAAATCACATAATATATTGGGGGATAAAGGGTTTTTATATTAGCAGGTATAAAAAATGAAGCTCAAAGTTAATGAAAAAATATAAATGGGTATAAAAAAAATTAATGAAAAAATGGATACCTATAATATCTAGTGAAAGTAGGGGTTTTCTAAATTAGGAAGGTGTATTGGTTTTGTATTGGTAGGGGGTTAAATAATTTTATTTTTAGAGATATTTTCCAATACATGGTCATATTAAGGGTATTGTTTAATATGCCATGAACACGTGTGATATGTCAGAGGTTCATCGAGTGAAGCCCCGTGGGAATTCATCTCCATGGATTACATGTCAGGTCGTCCTTCTACCAAGCAAGGAAACGACTATGTTTTCATGGTCATCGACAGATTCTCTAAGATGGCCATTCTAGCAGCTTGGAAGAAGAGTATCACAACATAAGTCATTGCCAAATTCTTCTTTGAATGAGTATGGAAACACTTTGAGATACCACAGTCCATTATATTAGATCAGGATAGCAGGTTCCTAAGTACATTATAGTCAAGCCTTTGGTCCTTGTTGGATACCAAGCTCACTAAGTCCATGACCTCCACTCCCAAACTGATGTCCAAACGGAGGGATTCAACAAGATGATTGTGCACATCCTACGCATGTACAACTCAAATCATCCACACACATAGGATGAAATCCTCCCCTATGTCCAGCACAACTATAACAGAGCTCCCCACATCTCAACTAGCCACATGCCCTTTAAGGTGGGGTTAGCATTCCAACCACTATGTCCCATTGATGTTGCCATACCACTTGTAGATACTTAGGAAGATTCAGTTCATGTCCAACTCAAAGCTAACACAATTACTAGCTTCATTGAACCCATTCAACACATTTTTCAACAGGTCCAAGACATATTGGATAGAGAAAATGCTAAGTACAAACAACGTCATGATCAACATTAGGTGCCACATAAGTTCCAGGTGATAGACAAAGTTTAGATACATTTGCAGAAGGAGTTCGTCGCTAGGGCCCACCGCAAGCTTCACCCACTCCGATATGGACCTTACACCATCACTAAGGTTGTAGGAGACAATGATTTTGATCTCAACATTCCACCATTCCTTATCCTGCACCCAGTATTCAATGTGGACCAACTACAACCATACTTCCCCCCATTTTTGGACACATCAAACATTGTTGAGCAGTTGATGCCAACATAACTCAACCCAAGTTGTATCAAATATGCCATGAATGATAGGATCATGGACACACAAATCAAGAACACTTGCCAACAGAAGATCCAACTATATTGAATTGTAAAACAAGCCAACTCCTTCACCAGGGAAATTGACACACCAGGGACTAGGTTCAACATAAATTTCCTCACCTCATGGAGGCTCTGGATGCGATGGGGGCTGCTTCCTAAGGGTGGAGGACTGATCTAGGTGGATATTGGTGGAAACTCACCTATTCCACCTGGACCTCCAATTGGCTTCATCAATTTCCCTGATTATAGTACGATTTACTATTTTTACCAGTTTCTTAAGTCTTGAAATTCTGGAGTTGCTTTGACACCCTAAATGACATTTTTTTTTTTTGATCTTAAGTTTGCAGTATGTTGTTTCCTATGATGTAGGGAAATCCCTAGGAAAGGGCCTACCAAAAATATTGTAGTACTCAAATAGACCTTTCTAACAAGGTATCGTACAAGCCAAACAAAGATCATATGACCAAGTTACAATCCCGGGAGGTTGGTTGTCCAACCAACCCTAATGGGGTCCACAAACTCTTGGTATTCCATCTCGTATGATTAGGTTTTTGGTTGTTTAGGGTTTCCCTTTGTTGTTCAATAATAAAAAGGCCCTTCAGCCTCATTGTAACATAGTTCAAAGGCATGTATCTGACACTTCTCTTCTCAGAGATAAGATACCATCGCTCGAGTTAGTTTATTCCCATTATGTATGTAAGAATCTTTCAGTTATTTGATATTAATGAAATGAAGATCTATTTTTGCTGCATCTTTGTGTTTATGTTTATAGCTGTATTATGTTTCATTCTTGCATAAGTCCAGATCATATGTCACTTACAAAAATTCTTCATCATCGATTGATAATTGAATTAAATAAATCACCATTTGTCTAACCCTGTGGGCCCACCATTTTACCACTTATCTAACCCCGTGGGCCCATAATTTTACCACTTGTCTATCTTGTGATAACCAGAGATGCATAGTGGACAACATAAAGAAGAGGAACTTTGATATTTAAGATAAAGGGAAATCATAGTTCATGTACTGGTTCCCCATTCACAAGTAGTAGATAGCCATGTTGGAAATAATACTGAGAGGGGTGGGGGGGGGGGGTGAATCAGTATTATCAAATCAATTAATTTCCTTTTCACAAACAGAATTGTATACGCTACTTCGGCTCTATGAAACTGCGCATATACGCTACTATGTCTAAACGAACCAGCGTATATTAGAAAACTTAAGATTCATTAATTGTTTGATCTTTAATCAGTGCATCAGTACTTCATTAATCATAAGAACAATAAGCAGGAGCAATAAAACAGAACAGATCATCACACACATGGACACAAAGATATATGGTGGAAACCCAATGTGGGTGAAAACCACCTACTGCAATTTGTCTCTATCTTCTTTTAAATTTGAAACTTCCTTTTACAATGATTCTGTACTGGTGCAGTCTTATACCAGTACGCAGGCTGCTACCTACAGAAAGCTACAACCTTCTCTCGTTCTCCAGCTTCTCCTGGAAGGGAGCTACAACCCCCTTAGCTCTTGTACTAGCTAAGGTACTAGTACGTAGGTGCTAACCTACAGAAGGCTACAACCTTCTCTTTTCTTCCAGGAACCACATTTCATAAATTTTTAGACTGGATCCATGAATATCAATCAAACATCAAGTATATCTGCATTAACCAAACTCATTTGTACAAAAAAATACTGAATCAACCAATAACTTCTTAGAATGCTGTAACCAGAAAACAGTACCAGTAACCAAACACCAATTCTGAACCGAGAACACTGCAACAATTAACAGAAGCAACTAAAACATATTTCATGAGATGTACGCTACTTCAATATGTGGAACCTGCGTGCATACGCTTCTGTATTAAGGCCAACTAGCGTATACATTGTTTTAAGATAGTGAACCAGCATGTATATGGCCTCTGCTGCGCTGAACCTATGTACATATCTATAAAAGATAATTTACCCTTTTCACTTATTCAGACATCAGTTATACCCAAATTATCATATTTATAGATCACGTCATGTGCCAAATATAACAAATCAAAAATTACACAAAGATACTTCTCTTCAAGCTGCCTTAAGATTTTGACCCCTCAATAGAACTTATCCTTCTCCTTGCGTGCAGGTTCCTCCTTGATTCAAATCTAGTTATGCACCATAACCCAATGATAGTATTCTAGATCTTGCTCTTCATAAGATATTCAATGCTTTAGTCGATTCCCTTGCCAAATGATCTCCTTCCATTTTTATAGTCTTAGGCCTTACCCAAACCATGATCCAAAACCACAGAGATCCAATATTAGGGACTCAATACCTAGGTTCAACACTTTGGATGCAATACCAAGGACCAAAACCATAGGTTCAAATATGACGGACTAAATACCATGGACCAACCATAAGTTTTCCCACATGTATGCGCTTTTCTTTGCATGAAAGTGCGTGCATACGTATACGCGCCTTTTGACCGGTACACCCTCATGTATACGCAATTTTGTTAAGAGGAACCTGCGTATTCCTCATTTTCTTTCATTCTGAGAGCCTGAACTATGATCTGCCCTTTGAGTGAGTTGTCATCAAGGACAACACCTATGCCATAGTACCAAACCTGTGTCATAATGCCAACAATATCCCCCTTTGGACTTGATGGCAACCCCAAGTCACTCAAAATCATTCCCCCCCTTTGACATCAAGGGCAAAGGGTTACACTCCCCCTGAATACATGCTAAAATCTCTGCTCTGCTCTGCTGCCCAAGCTCCCCCTGACTATAGGCAAGGTCTGCAAGAAGATGTTCTACAAAAGAAACATGACTTTATATATTATAAATGACCTTCCTATCACCAAAGACTCATACATACATCCATATTCCAACCAAGTGGGGACTGACTCATCTACCAAACCAAGTGGGGATACACCAAGAATTTACACATGATAACAACAAGAACATTACTTCATCCATCCCAAGCATAGTGGGGAAGCCAAGATAGGCCGTTACATGACCTTGATAAGAAAAGAAATACATGACATAGACACGAAATAGCTACAGCAAGACTATGATAGTTATCAACAACTATCATCAGCAGCATCTGTCAACCATCATTCAGACCAGCAACCATGTTCTCCCTCTGCACCTGATCCACCTGAAATCAAAACAACTATGAATGTGAACCAAGATCTTCTAAGATAATGCAAACAATGCATTATTAGACGAATATATGCTCCCCCTAAACCTGTGCCAGATGGTCTCTTCCAGACCCATATCAGACTCTTTTCATCCTGAGCTTGGCCCACTATTTGTCTTTAAACCAACATATACGCGACTGTATCTTCATAAACCGACGTATGTATGCAGATCCTCCTCATGAAACTCACGTACAACCACTTTTCTCTGAAACAGACAAGGTTCAGCAACAAGATGATGCATCAACTATCCCCAGCTTCTATCTGAGGTATTCAAATGTTTCCCTGGGCATTGGTTTGGTGAGTATATCAGCAACTTGTTCCTTAAAGGGAACATACTCCAATTTAACCTTTTGTTTAAGCACTTGTTCCCAGAGAAAATGATATTTGATAGGTATGTGCTTAGTCTTTGAATGCATGACAGGATTCTTTGAAATACTAATTGCACTTGTATTAACACAAAAAATGGAGATAAGTGGAGTACAAGTGATTTGAAGGTCTTGCAATGTTTGCATCATCCAAAGGAGTTGTGTGCAGCAAGATGCAGCAGCCACATATTCTGCTTCAGCTGTCGATAATGCAATTGAACTTTGTTTCTTGCTGAACCAAGATACTAATCTAGAACCCATAAAGAATGCACCACCACTAGTTCTTTTTATATCATCCACGCTTCCTGCCCAATCTGCATTTGTATATGCATGAAGTGTGAGATCTATATCTCTAGGATACCATAAGCCATAGTTTTGAGTTCCTTGAAGATAATTGAAAATTATCTTAGCTGCCAGAAGATGAGCGTCCTTTGGATTTGCCTGAAACCTTCCAACTACTCCCACTGCATGCATAATGTCTGGTCGGGTACCTGTTAGATAGAGCATACTACCAATCGTGGATCTATAGGTTGGTTGATGTACTGCTGCTGATTCATCATTTGCACTGAGGCTGCATCCTGTTACCACAGGGGTGCACACTAGTTTCAAATCCTCCATCCCATATTTCTTCAAGATTTGCTTGAGATACTTGGTTTGTGATAGAAAAATACCATCTTTGTTTTGTTGGACTTGTAAACCAAGAAAATATGTGAGCTCACCAAGCATGGACATTTTAAACTCTTTCTGCATCACCAAGGCAAAATTTGGACTCATGACTTCTTCATTGCTACCAAAGATGATATCATCAACATACACAACAAGTATTAGGAACTCATCATTGTCAATTTTTATATATAGATTTCTATCTTTTGATCCTTTTATAAAACCTTGTTGATGGAGGTACTTATCCAACCGATAATACCAAGCCCTTGGAGCCTGTTTAAGGCCATAGAGAGCCTTTTTGATTCTGCATACAAGGTTTGGATCATTTCCAAGAATAAACCCATCTGGTTGTTCAATATATACTTCTTCATCCAAGTCTCTGTTTGTTCAATATATACTTCTTCATCCAAGTCTCCATTCAAGAAGGCAGACTTCACGTCCATTTGAAATACTTTGAAATTTTGAAAGCTAGAAAGAGCAAGAAACATTCTTATGGCCTCAAGTCTAGCAACTGGTGCAAAAGTTTCTTCAAAGTCTATAACTTCTTGTTAAGCATACCCTTTACAAACAAGTCTGGCCTTGTTTCTAATCACATCTCCACTTTCATTCAACTTATTTTTGAATATCCATTTTGTTCCTATGACATTCTTATCTTTTAGTCTAGGAACCAACTCCCCAGTGTTATTCTTTTCAATCTGCTCAAGTTCTTCCTCCATGGCCTTTACCTAGCATTCATCTTTGCATGCCTCTCTTACATTTTGTGGTTCAGTGGAGGAGAGTAATGCTAGATAACTTGAAGCTTCTGAAATGGTTCTTCTTGTTTGTACACATGCCTCGTTTTGCCCCAAAATTTTGGTTTCTGCATGATTCTTCTGAACGTACCTGGATGGAGTCTTTTCTTCTATTCTTATCTGTTCTTCTAGTGCCTCATGGGTTTCTTCTTCATCATGAATCTGATTTGATGTTGAAGGATAGTCTTCATCATCTTCGAAATCTTCAGATTTTACTTGCCTAAGAGTGTTCCCTTCTTCATCAACCACTACATCAATACTTTCAACAATTTTTCCAAGTCTTTTATTGTAACACTTATATGCTTTGCTGTGAGGAGAGTAACCAAGGAGAATGCCTTCATCTGCTCTAGGTTCAAACTTGCCAAGGTTTTCATCAGTCTTTTTGACGTAGCATTTGCTTCCAAAAATTTTGAAGTATTTAACTATGGGAGTCTTACCATACCAAAGTTCATGAGGAGTTTGAGTGCTGTTTACCTGGACATTTGTCTTGTTGAGAATAGTAACTGCAGCAAATGCGGCTTCACCCCAGAAGGTTGCGGGAGTTCCAGACTCATCAAGCATAGCACGAGCCATTTGTTGAACCGTTCTGTTCTCCTTTCCACTACTCCATTTTGTTGAGGGGTCCTTGCAGTAGAGAATTCCCTTCTTATTCTATGTTCTTCACAAAAATCGAAAAATTCATCCGAGGTAAATTCCCCTCCTCGATCAGACCTGAGGCATTTGATTCTCTGATCTGACTCGTTTTCAACCAAGGCTTTAAATGCTTTGAATTTATCGAAAGCTTCGTCTTTATGCTTCATAAGTCCTATCCAACACATCCTGGAAAAGTCGTCAATGAACAATATAAAATATTCTTCTCCTCGAGGTGACCTTTTCCTAGATGGACCACATACATTAGTATGGAAAAGTTCAAGTATCATGCTAGCTGATCCTTCCTTCTCAGGAAAATTAGTTCTAGTTTGCTTACCAAACTGACTTGATTTGCATATTGTCTTGTCTGGAATTCTGATGTCAGGGAGATCACGAACCACCTGATATTTGCATGCTCTCCTTATCTGAGAGAAGCTTATATGCCCTAATCTTCTGTGCCATAGCCAGTGTTCATAATTCTAGCTTAGATAGCATTGTTGTTGTCCTCCCTTGAGTATGTATAAATTATTTGGAGTTCCTATGCCTTTGATCACTGTTTCTCCTATATCAAGCTCACGAATGATGCATCCATTTGATCGAAATATTAATTCATTTCCTTGATCACACATTTGACTGACACTCAATAGATTATGCTTTAAGCCATCAACATACATAACACTTCCAACCTTGACCTTTTCTTTCAAAAACACAGAACCTTTACCTTTTATGAGTGCAAGGGTGTCATTTCCAAATGAGACCTTCTTTTACTTTTCTAAGGCACTATATGACTGAAGTTTTTCTTTATCACCTGTCATATGTTTCGAGCATCCAGTGTCGATGTACCACTGATTTTCCTATCCTTCCACAAATAAGGCTATCCCACATCTTTCTGGTTGCGATTCTTTCTTTCTCCATGTTTTAGAATTCAATGAAACTTGCTCCTTCTGAGTTGTTTGCTGAAACCTACTCCTACATTCAGAATCTTCATGACCGAAGTTGTTACAAATAGAACATTATACTTCATTCTCAAGAGCAGAAAAGTTATTATAGGTCCTTTTCATGACCCTAGTCATACTCCTTTGTTTTTGAGCTTCTCTAGTCATGATGGTCTTGTAGGCAACACATTGAACAGCTTTGTGAGCAAAGTTATGACAAGAGAAACATTGGCCATTGAAGAAATTTCTGCGATTATCAAACCTACGAACCAAATGATTGTAGTTTCCATTGACATCCATTCTTAAGGCAAATTGAGAATGATTTACCTGTGGCTGGTTGAAGCTTCTGTTCATCCTTGAAGTAGATTTCCCCCGATTTACTTGGTAATCTTTGTTCATTCTTGAAGCAAATTGTCCCTGATTTACTTGGTGATCTGCATTATGCTTTTGCTGTCGATTGTCAACCTGTTCACTTTTTCTTGCTGCATCAAGATAAATTTTGGAGGTGGATGGCTTCTGTGCTTGCTTCTGTGCTTGAGACACTTCTTTAGTATATCCAAGACCTGTCTTGATTAGAGGAGAACGTTGCACTTTGATAATCTCATCGAAAGTTTCAGATCCCTTAGCAAATCTAAGATTAAGAGCTTTTCATTTCTCAATATCTTTTCTAAGTCCCACAGTTTCACATTCTAACTTTTCATTGTGTTTTTCTCTTTCAGCAAGTTGGAATGTCAGAGTATCTATAATCATATTCTTTTCCTCTAAACAAATTTTGAGTTTAGAAATTTCTTCATAGAGATCTTCTTCATCTATAGAATCCAAGAAATCATCATCTTCAAAAGCCATCAAAAGTCTATAATAATTATGTTGTTCATCTTCATCACTATTTGAATATCCATCACTATCTTCATGTGTATAAGAGCTCTTCTTACTTACATTCTGTTTTCTATTCCATCTAACTGGTTCCTTACCTTTGTCAAGTTTATCTTTATGAGGACACTTGGCAGCATAATGACCAACTCTTCCACAAGCAAAGCATTTGAAAGGCAGCTTACCTCTGAATCTTCCACTTTGCCTGAGGCTTTGAATGCAGCTTTTCTCCTGTCTGATGGTCCCCCTTTTCTCATTTCGTAAGCAGTTAGAATTTCGTGCAGCTGTGACATGGTAATGCTCTGTAGATTCTATTTTTCTTCTATGACAAAAACTTTTGAATCAAACTTAGGAGAAAAAGATATTAGAACCTTTTCAACCAAAACAACTTCTTTTATTTCTTCACCCAAGTTTTTCATACAATTAAAAATCTCATCTATACGTGAAATAGTTAGCCAC
>Ga0115851_101448_pt1 | contig 12565 bp, 19 predicted proteins | sample InSIn2gowninarea_FD_83865 | JGI IMG/M metagenome (GOLD analysis project Ga0115851, IMG submission 83865)
CTGCATGTTTTGATGAAGTTTTCCACGGATAAGTTGGTCATGAAAGAATTTACATACCACATGTTGAGAAGGTTTTCAGCACGACTGTACGGCAAGAAGAAGGAACCTTGGTTCGCTCTTCCTTTATGGATCACGTTGTATGAGATCCAAAATCTAAAGCATGTTGAGGCCAATATAGAGGAATTCAAGAGGTTCACCTCTGACACCATAAGTTTTAGTCCATATGACCCACATCACTGAGTAGAATACCACTATACGAGAGTGTATCATCCTTGGACCTGCAGGGTGTGTCATCCACCTGAGGAAGACCCATGGAGGTATTGCTATAACTTCTCAAGGCTCAATGAAATGGCCAGAATGGCTGTAGAGTGGTTAGAAGTGTAGAAGGAAGAAAAATATTTGAGAGTAGAAACATCAGAGGAAACATAGGGCATCAAACTTGCACTTGAAAAAGTCAAGAGCAAGGTTTCCGATAGCACAGAGGCATAGAAAAGTTGCAAGTTCAAATTAGATTCACTTGTGTTGAGACAAAATTTGGAGATTGAGGCAAAGAAGCAACAGGAGGATTGCACAAAGACAGAGGTAGAAGCAGAAGTTGGAGGAGGTAGAAAAGGAGTTGCAGGAGTTGAAGAAACAATTAAGGGAATAACAAAAGTTGTGTAGAAGGGAGAAGGAAGAGCATCAGGAATAGGAAAAACAGGAGATACCACATGCACACATTGATGAAACTACGCCCATACAGGTTATTGATTCGTCAGAACATCTAGAAGATAGAAAATAGGGCGAGCAATCATAGGAGGAGGACTTTTCTCAAGAGATAGAATAGCTGTTGGTATAGTTGAAGACAGATGTGGTTCAACCTAAGCTACATAAAGAAATTGACCTCATGCCTAAGCACCACAGGGTCACCCCACTGGGTTCACTAGATCTAGGACAATCCCAAAGCAAATGTGCACAACATATCCTTCGACGAGTCATAACATAGAGTTGTGGATTCACACAGAGTGCCTACTTTGGATGTCCATTTATCTCCTGCACAGTTTGAAGAATGAGTGATTGTGTCTGATGTGCGTAGAAATCCAACTGCATTGGCTAATGCTTCAAAGGCATATGTCAAAGCCACCAACTTGAGTGTGTGATTCTTGATAGTTGAGAAGCAGTGCATGCCTAAGGAGTTACAAGCATCTAAGTAAGTATAAGAGAAAGTTACAATATCAGCTAGAGTCGAGTTGAAGAAAGTGATACTTGATGAAGTATTATCTCTTGAGACAATCATGCAGAGGCTACACTTTAGGTTTGTCACCATGCATAAGTTAGTTGTCCATCGTAATAGTTGGCAATAACATTGTGCTAGGGGAGCACACATATTATCAAACATACACACTGTTGTCAATCACATGCATATATGGACAATGACGTACAAGGGAGCCTTCTTGTACTTTTCCAAAGATAATGAGGACAAAGAAACTACAGTTGAAGGCATGCATTTAGAGCCAGATCTGAAACTATTAAGAACTCCCACAACTCATCACTAACTTACAGGCTTCACATGTATGACTGTTCAGGAGCATGGATGTCATTTTGTGCACACATGTGATCCCATCCATCAATACACTCATAGAGGTGAAAGAAAAGAACCAAGTTCGACTAGAGCTGGACATGTACGTTGAGCAATTGATGCACATAGCCACCAGCAAAGACTTACAAATGAGTGTAGACACTATGCACCAGTATGTCACTGGTATGGCTGCATTAAAGACCATGATCCACATGCTATCTAACAAGTTGGACATAGGTGCCAAATTAGTTTACCTGAATATAATGGAGGCAAGAGTTCAGTTTCAAAAGGATGTTACCATAGAGTACACAGACACCATAACAGACTACCAGTCTTACCATCTATTCACCACCACCAATCATGAAGAGCATGTCAATGATTTAGTCTTCCCATAGCTATCCAAGTCTTAGTGATGTCTTGTATGGCTTAATCAAGCCCATTTTTGTCTCACATGGGTAAATGTAAAGATTATATTGTAAACATGTTGTAAAGTGAAAGACCAAGTGTCAATAGTAGAATGTAAAGAGTAATGTGTAAGTTGTAGGGTCGTGAGTGTAGGCTAAGAGTCACAAAGGGGAATTTCAAGGGTCACCACACCCTTTGCTACATATAAAACCTCATAACTCATTATACAAGCTTTTGGGAGCTAATATTCTAATAGGTATAACTTAGAGAAAGTTTGGAGCTATTGTAATGAGCCTTGGCTTCTCCACAGTGTAGAGCTAATACATCTCTTTGGAGGAGTAGGTGGTAGTGACTGTAGTGTTCCACTATCAGGGTTAGTGTTGACTTAAGGGGGCTTGAACCAGGTTCAGAGTTATTCACGCCAACCTACAAAACCATAACTACTCATCCTTTCGACAACAACAGGTAGGTTTTAGTCTCACCCGAAGCAGTGTTTGGGGATACTAGAACAAGGTTTCTACATCTAAAGGCCCATGTGACAGTCTTCTTAAGTATATTATATCTTAGATTTTCCTTCACACGGATCTATTCCTTCATACTGTCAACTACTGCAACTCTATTGAAATTACCTTTAGATCTTCGTGAAGGTACTTGATTGTACCTATCATGCATACAAGATATAGATTCCCTACTTTTGTGCAGTAAACTGTATATTCTGAAGCCCTAATGACCTAGATTGTCCATTGGGTAGATCTACCCTTTCCTAACACTTAACTAAAGAATATATATCTAACGACTTCTTTGTCTCTGTGAAGGAGGTTAATTATACGTATTATGCCTAAACATTACAGATCCATCTGTTTCATGTAAAAATTAATAATTATTTCACATAAAATAGATTACAGAGTGAAGATACATAAACTTAAATAGAAGTAAATGAACAAGGCACATGTGCACATATTTGGCTCAAAACATTATTTATTAATATGTAAATGTTTAGATACAGACTTATTATCCCTACACACCCAACTGCAGGGGCCTGTACACTCAGTTGTGGACTTACCAAGGTCTCCGCGCACTCAGTTGCAGGAGTCTTCTACTATTGCCTAAGTATAGGAAACAAAATTTTCCTAACTTAGCACCTTGCCCTTACACTTATTCTTCACAAAATGTTATTATGTTCTTAGACTCGTTATGAATCAACTATATATATCCTTTTCATTACAATACCATGGTCTGCAGACCATGGGTACATCTCAAAACCATCCTGTCACCTAACCATACAAGGGACTAATGCCCCTTTGATTATTACTTAGCTTCACCCTTCTCTTCCACATTTTGCAGAGACTTTACATTCTTTAACAAAAATATTACAAAAATTGACTTTACTAATTTGACCCCAGGGATCCCATACCAATAGGCTACGAACACAAATATGGTGACTCACCCTCGAGTCACTCAGCTCCCTTCTGCACTTTATTATGGAGATCACTAAACTCCATCTTCAAGACATCAAGGTCTGTTGTGCTCTATATTGTGGCCTGCTACACTTCTTTGACCAGCCTCTTTGTAGTTGGCCCTCCCATCATGAGGAACATGGTCCTCTGTATTTGCTGGAAAGTCTTCAACTTCTCTTGAATAGCCATAGTAATCTGGCTCACTTCCTCTATCCATGGTTGAATCCAATCCTTAAAAACTAATTCTTTGAGTTGTATCTCCTCAACTTGTGCCTACAACAACTTCATTTCTTGTAAGCACATGAAGCACTGGACTAAAGCCAAAGTGCACGCAGTTCCCCTGATCTCAAATTTTTGTTGTTCCTCTTTGATCTCTATACCAAGTCGCTGAAGGTTGGAGTCCTCCTACAAAATGGTCCATAGCTCCATTTAATTTTCAAAGAGATAATTGCATCCCATTACTGCATTATCAAAGGTTCACATGTGTTCCCAGATAGTTGCACTGCACTACTTCCTAACCTATGGAGGAGTAGTTAGATGTAGTTTTAATTGCAGTTCCAAGATTTTCATCTAAAATTCAAAAGTAACTTGACCTACCTCATCCTTAGTCTATCTCACGGTAGCAGCCAATTTCCGAACCTTTTCTAAATTTGTCTCATCATCATGAATGTGTACCTCTTGTATTGAATTACATGCTTATGTAATTCCTACCTTGAGGCTCTGGCTTCATGCTTCTAGCTCTTCTTTTTTCTTAAGATACTAAGCATTTTTAGTGAAGATCAACTCATTGTTCATTTTTCTTCACTAATTACTGATAACCCATGCTGCTCTTTGATCCAAATCTCATCTGAGACCCCCTGATGAAGTGCATGAATGGTGTGGAGGGGCAGCAAGGCTACATTCATTATCATGCCCTTCATATTTCTGAGTTGAGCGTTGTCTTCCTCTGACTCTGCGTGTGATGTCCCTTCTGGCAAGGGAATGAATTTGAGGTCAAAAGTATGTTTTGATTCTATTACACTCATGCTCGCTTGTTGCAAGCTTGCTTGAACCTCACTCACTTGTCCTACGCTTGCCTGAATTCGATTGGTTTGAATTTGCAACTCACATATATCCTTCTAGTTGCTCCCCAGTGCATACATGTACTCCTGTTCAAATTGAGTCCATAACTCTATCATTGTGTCACATAATTTATCCCCAATCTCATCCAATTCACCCTCAGTGAGGACCATTAGATTTGTGTATGCATGTTTGTCCAATTTTTGCTTCTTCCTGGATCCTGAATTCGTCTCCTTGGTCCACTTTTTCAATTTAAAAGGAATGCTCTGCTCATCACCCTCAACTCCTTCCTGCTCAGACTATTCCTTTTCTTAAGTATGCTAGGAGACCAATGCTTTGACTTCTACTATGGCCTCTTTTGCAGCACGCCCTTTGTTGGTAACTGCCTTAGCAGCAACTACTTTAGCAGGAGCTGCTTTAGCAGCAACTTCTTTCTTCTTCTGATCAACCAACTCTCGCATTACTGCTTATGTTGGTTCTTCTCTTTTCTATGCAACTGTAGTTTGCATAGAAGATATTTCTCTGCCTTTGCTGGTACCTACACCAAGATCTGTGGGTTGTTGCCACTCCGCTGGCCATGTCCCCACAATCTCCTATGCATTAGCCTCCATAAATAGGTATGAAAACTTGTGCCATATCTTCCTAGGGTCTCTCCATGTATGGATGGATACATTATGAAAATAGGCCTTAAATTTCATGAAGTACCACAACTACTCAAACAAGGTTGGAGAAAACCTTGGCCTCTGACTGATCACTATGCAGAGGTCCATCTTAACCAGTATCCAAAAGAATTTTGATTTTGTGATCCTCTCCGGATCATTCACCGCCCACAGTGAAGTGAACTTCACTGCCTCCAATGAATCCTCATCCTGCGGAGGGAATTGACTATCCTTCGAGAATTGCCATGCAATGAGTACAATCAACAACAAGACCTAGGCATATTTAAATTCCTTGCTTTTATCCTACACTTCATGACAATTGGCTAAGAATTCCTTTCAAAGGTACTGCAGCCAGTTGTATTGAACCACCTTTGTGCACTGTGCAGCCAATGAAATTACTGGCACCAAAATCTCGTCCGCGCAACACTTTTGCATGACCTTCCTTGCCAAAATTTGAACGAAAAACTACATTTCTTGCCCTATAATGGAGTGGATAGTGTATCTACATGACTTCTTGACCAATCCAAACTCAATTTTCATTTTACCTACAAGTTCCTTCTCCTTACTTCTTCCTTTGAACTCCTTGGCTGGATCTGCTCCTTTATAAGGCAATTTCTTAATTTTGTGGATCAGCATGTCTATTATGGGGATGGGTTTGCCAAACCACAAACACCCATTGTGCACCAACGTGAGAAATTGGCACACAAAGCCAGCATTAATAATCGTTCTATGAAAGTATGACACAAACAACATATGTAGAAATCTAATGTGCTCGACCCCTTTGACCCATTTCATTGGTTCTAGCTTTGTGACCCTAGTCTCTTCATAGTAAAGCTTAGTCATATACTTATTGGTGGTGAAATGTGGAAATTTCTTGTCATCGGCTAGGTCCCAATATTCTAGTTTTAAAACAAGGATACATGCTAAGAGTGCACCCTCAAATACCACTTCTTCTAGTAGTAGTGGCATAGATATCGTGAACTTGCCTAAATCTGGGTCCTTGGTTACCTTCGTTTTCCCTTTCCACAAAGGGATATATGCTAAGATCTTAGTGATAGGATTTCCCTTGTCAATATCCAATTCCTCAACTCCATCACAAAGTTCTTCTGCATCCAAATCCATGGTTTCATACAGTTTTTTTGCCTTGTCCATCCTCCCTTTCTGCCAAACCTCCACAAGGTTCTTCCTTGGTGATGACCTCATTGGTATAGGTTGTGGTTTCTTCTGCTTCTCCTTAGCAATAGATTGCTTCGAACTAGGTGACCGTGGTGCCATAGGCACATATGGCATAGCTTCCATTGACAAAACTTCAGGGGCTTCCTCTTGAGAGATAGTGGCTTTAGAACTTACAGGCTCAGTGGACATCTCTTCAAGGATAAGATTTTGGTTCCACTTAGGCAATCTCACAAATGTCAGGCTTGAAACTAAATCCTCCAAAACCTGCTGATTCATAAAGTGAAAACAAGAAGTCTTATACACAATTTTCATAAGGAAAAGTGTTTTACAATAGACTAACATGCCATATTTATAGACTATTTCGAAGTCAAATCAGACCATTCCCTCCCTTTTCTGGTCATAAATGCATCTTTGGTGGTAGATCTACAAATAATTTTTCCATAAATGTTGCCTACCTGATCCCCCTAATTGGATTTTTTTCTATCCAACAATGAAAAATGACTTTAGCGACTGCTTTTGGACCCATCTGTGGGACACCATTCTCTATGGTGCAATGCTCTTGGCACACCTCCTCCTATCGTGCTACTTTATTTCCTCACATAGCCCTCTTATTGTGTTTTCCTCTTCTTCAGGAAGTGTAGTTTATAGTCTCACTCTCCCTTGCAGCTGCCTGGAGCGCTAAGACTATCCTGCTATCATATAATCATTATGTAGGGGAAGGATCCCCCATATACAACATTAAATAACTTCCATTCACCCTTCTAGGGAACAATTCACCATTTAGCTTCACAAGCTGAACTGTGCCACCATTAATGATTTCCTTAACAACATACATGCCTAACCAGTGCATTCGAAATTTTCCCAAAAACTTTGTGAAATTGCTATGATATAGTAGCATGAGATCATTCACCTTAAAGGTGTGCAACTTAATGTGCCTATCATGTTAGGCCTTCTCAGGTTCCTTTTGCACTTGCTAGTGAAAGCCTGCAAGAAACTGGTCTTCTTCCAACTCCATCAACTACGCGAGTCATTCCTTGAAGGTCTCCCGATCCATCATCTCTCTGAAAGCTATAATGCGTAAGCTTGGAAAAATATATTCCATCAACATCAACACCTCGATCCCATAGGCCAACCTAAACAGAGTTTGGCCTATCAAATTCTTGCACATCATCCTATATGCCCATAGGACTACTAGTATGCGCACATCCTAATCAATCCTTTTCGCGTTACAAATGTTTTTCAACACATTCTCCAGAATCTTATTGAACACTTCCACTGTACCATTGGCTTGGGGATGATAGGGCATACTCTTTTTATGGTAAACTTAGAATTCTTCAAGCATCGCACTGATTATTTCATTCAGGAAATGTGTACCCCTATCACTCATCAGTATCTTAGGGCACCCAAACTGTATTAAGGCATATTCAAATAGAAACTTCGCAATTGTAGCAGCAGTACAATCCTTCACTGGCTATTATTCTACCCATCTAGTTAAGTACTTCATCGTAGTAATGATTTACGCATGATTTTCTTCCTTCCCATTGGTCGTATCAAACCTATAAAGTCAATTTCCCATTTGTCAAATACTTGTAATGAAACCTAAGGGTTTAAGGGAAATTCATCTCGTCGCGAAAGCTTTACCATCCTTTGACATGCATCACATGCTTTACAAAATTCCATAAAATCTTTATGCATTGTCGGCCACAATAAACCTACACACAAAATCTTCTACGCGGTCTCTCGACCTATATAGTGTCCTCCTATTACTCATTCGTGTGCCTCAGTAAGGATACTAGTGTGCTTAAACCCTAGAACATATTGGCACAATATTTCATTTTCTCCAATCTTATACAAATTTCCCGCTATAATATAAAATTCAGATATGTGGACCACTAATTTCTTTTTCTCTTGAGTAGAATACCCTTTTGGAGTTGTTCTAGTAGTGAGAAACTAAATTATGTCTGCAAAATGATCATCCTCAATGTGCATGACAAAGAGCTATGCATCTAACAATCCTTCTTCCAAATTGGTTGGTTCTTCACCTATCTCAATTTGGTTTAGGTGATCTGGTCCTACATTCAATGGTTGAAGCTTCACTATTACTTCAAATTCATACTCTTGGAACAACAAAAACCAGCTATAGATCCCTTCCCCCAACCCCACCCCCTCCCCAACACAATCTTATTAACTAGGTATGTGAGAGCAGAGTGATTTGTATACATCTTGAAGTGTTCATCCAATAAATAATGTCAAAACTTTTAAAGCACATAGGCCATTTCTAGCCCTTCGTTCTCTGTAGTGGAATAGCTATTTTCACCTTTTGACAATTTCCTACTTTCAAAGGCTATTGGATGATCAATCTCACCTTCACGAGGCTAGGTCAATACCGCTCCTAGCGCAATACATGAGGCATCAACATGCGCATGGAACTATTTCTTCCAATCCAAAATACTAAGATGGGCGCAGTCACCATCTTGTCCTTTAACACATCAAGACTTTGTTGACACTCCTCATCCCGAAAAAAAGTCACATCCTTCTTTAATAGTTTCTCCATTACCATGGTTATCTGGACATAAGACTTGATAAACTTCCTATAGTAGCCTGTGTGGCCCAACGTTGTGCGCAGCTACTTAACAATACTGGGAGCTTCTAAATTCATAATCACTGCTATCTTCGTAAGGTCCACCATCAATCCCTCTCTTCATACTACATGGCCTAGAAAATTTCCAAAAGGTACACAGAATATACATTTCGTTAAGTTCAGTGTGATCTGGTATCTACGACATGTATCCAACATGAGGTGTAGACTTGAAACATGGCACTTTACCAATCCAAACATGGTCCAGAAATCAAAATATACCTTCGAGAATTTATTAATAAACTCCTTGAACATCGTGATTACTACCCTAGAGAAGATCGCGGGTGAATTCTTCAGCTTGAATGGCATTACTGTATTGTGAAAGCATACCCACTTTGTTGCAAAGTTCATCTTGCTACAATCCTATGATGAGATCTTAATTTCATGGTAACCTAAGAGTCCATCAGTGAATGAATAAGCTTCATGTCCTCCAACATTTTCTAAAACTTCATCTATGAGTGGTGTTAGAAATGGATCATGCACACATGCATCATTCAACGTTCTCAGATCTATGTATATTCTGATTCCACATTGTTGTTTCATTTCCTGGACAACCATTGGGCTCACCCAATCAGATTCTTCTACTGGTTCAATAATTCTAACCTCAAGCATTTTGTCTAGTTCTTTACGCACCTTTTCTTTATACTTTGGATTGCGGTGATAATGTCTTTCCTCGACGGGCTTCACATCAAGTTTCAAAGTAATTTTCATAACACCCAAGTCTCTTACAATACCCTTGATATCTAAGAACTCCGTTGGGAATAGATCCTGGTATTCATTGAATAGTTCGACCACTTTATCAACTATATCTTCATCCCAATAGTCTCCTATCTTCGTGAACTTGGGCTCCACATCAGATCCAATATTTACTTTCTAGTTTTTCAGTGGCACGGTTACATGAGGGTTCTCGATTTGAGGTCCTTTAACCTTCCGTTGTCCTTCAATTTCTAAAATGTTAATTTTTCTTGGATCATCTTCTTCTTCTTTAGCAATCACATTGTAGAAATCTAGCGTGTGCCTCAGTTGTGTACCCTAGTCTGGTTGTACCCATTCCACTAGTTCTTCGGGTGTTCTAAGGATGAGGGCCTTAATTTCTTGTAGCGCTTCATCAATGCATTCAAATCCATCCTCAAAGTTGAAAGTTAACAACAATCTTTCCCTCAAGATATCCCATTTGGCCATCCCATGGCGTAGCTCCATTTTCAAATACCAGTTCATTAGAATAGTATCTAAGGTGTGACATAAGATATGCACCCGCTTTGGTTGTAACTCTTCTACCCAAGATTTAGTCCATCATGTCAAATGTTCACACAGATCATCCTTCCCACTATATTTCTTAGTCATTTGGGTGTTATCATATCCAAACCACAGCTTCATCATCTGCTTATATTCCTTCCAGTCAGTGAAGCTTTCCTTATGCGTACCCCACCATCGGGTGGGCATAATGTGCAGTGTCAATTCTAGTGCCTAGAATTGATGTTCCTCAGGAACCTCCTTTTCAAACTCATCCAAAAAGAGATTAACATGATTTAAGCCATCATAATGAGGAAGCTTTCTTACCTCATTAGATATGCACTGCAACGATTTTGTCATCATATTACAATGTAGTGTAGAGACCTCATGCAACCTTTTCTATCAATGTTCATGCTCTTGATCTGAATATGAGGTACAGGAGTTGTCTCTATCCCATGCGATCCTTCCATCTGAAGTAGGGTTGATCCAATCTTCATCTCAGGCCATTATCTTGTATATCTAGTTTAGATCATCATCATATTCCACAAAGTCGTGAACAGGCTCAATATAGCACTCTCCTTTAGTAGGGTGTAGTGGCATAATAACCCTTAGCTCCTTCCTCTGAAATATCATCTTCCACTTATTAAGATTAATCACTGGATCCATGTGAAGGCCCAATCAATTCCTAATAGCATAGGGTAAGGATTGTTCTCATCTACTATTTCAATTACCTCGAATTTAGCCAATGTACTCACTCCTTCAATGTCCACCCTTACCCTATACAGGTGCCCCATAGGAATAATCTTCTGTTAATTATCCATGAGTAGTTTTATAGGTTACCATTGTAGCGCTAGTCTCCCCATCCTTTCCCATGATTTTTTAGGCAGTACATTTGCATCAGACACTAGATTTAAAATTACATGGTTCATTTCATAATCTCCTATCTACGTGGTTAGCCTCATCTTGTGCCCTGTCTGCTTCTTATGATTACCTAGCTTCCTTACAGTGCGGTGTCCTGAAGGAAGGTTGTTCTTACCCTCACAATTGTTTGTTAGCTCTTGGAGCCCTTATACTACCTTCTTATCATGTAACAACTTCATATAGGTCTTCAGGAAACTAGCTAACAACGAAGGATCCACATCTTGCACTTCATTTTTCCTAGTTGATTTCACTTGACTCCCAGACGTAGAAGCTTCAGGGAAATTATTTTTAGCTTCCATAAAAGTTTCTTTAGCCTGGTTTAGGTCAAACCTGAATTCCTTTTCAGCAGCCTTACACACCCATCATTTGGTCTCTGGTTGGTTCCCCTTATCTTCACGTATGGCCATACCACCATGCATTACTATATTAACATTGTGATCTTCTTTGCAAGGTTACACCCTCATCATCTGGATATTCTGTGTAGGTTGTTGGGTCGACATCTTCTTTTCTTGCATCTTTGCTATACATATCAGGTAATCTTCTATCACATGATCAAATTGTCTGTAGTATTGACAAGATGGATGCGTTGGGTTTTGAAAATCATGTGCAAAATGTCCAGCTTCGTTGTAGTTATAAAAAATAACTTGTCCATGACCTCTACCAACTCCTCCTCCTCTTTCTCTTCCTCAGCCTTGGAATCCTCTAAGTGTTGCATCTGCGCCCTGTTCCCAAGGCCAATTTTCTTCCTGCATTTGGTAGGTAGGGGTCCTATCGATGCAGAAGCATGTGACTTAGAGGAAAAAGTCTTCAAAAATATTCCAGAAGTCCAAAAAAAATATACACTCAATGGAGTGGGGTCCTTTAGCTATCAAATTTCGATGCTTTCCTAGCTTAGGATAATGACAAAATTAACAATAAAGATCAAAGTTGTAATAAGACACTTTATGATAAGTTGTAGTAGCTTTACTTCTATAAGTCACTTATGTAAAAGCCATGCTTTTGTAAAGGATAATGGTTGAGAAGGCTTTATCTATTAATCATAAATAAGATAGCGAGATGCACTACAGTTAAAAAAAAAGAGGCCCAGAGGAATTGTGTTCTTGAAGAATTCTCTCTGTGCATAAGAACTGACAATTCTCTATTAAATTATATATGTGCATATGTATCTGATGGTGCTTCTTTCCTTCTGAGTCCTGTCAACAATAATTCGGCCTTACTTTCCTATCATATATGTGAACTATGCTTATTGGTACAATTTTTCTCGTATATCGGGTGGTTGTTCTTCTTAAATGCACTGTTAAGTCTTGCAGATAAAACTCTGTTTTACACAGAGAAACCGGGAAAAATCACTTAGCTAGAGTATAGTTCTAGACCTGAAAAACTATTAGATTTGGTTCATACCCATATCAAGTCTGAACCAATATCACATCGCAAAACTTTAAGTGGAGCGGAAGACCAT
>Ga0115851_101449_pt1 | contig 12563 bp, 16 predicted proteins | sample InSIn2gowninarea_FD_83865 | JGI IMG/M metagenome (GOLD analysis project Ga0115851, IMG submission 83865)
ATAGATGTGTTTCCTCGCTCATAGGCTTTAACCACTTTTGTTCGGAAATCAATGGAGTAAGGTTTCATCTTCCCTATCGATAATACTTACAGTTAACTGTACTCTATTTGGTTAAAATTTGCTGTATGTGTACGAAGTATCATTATTTATGCCTCTCCTGTTAATTTAGTAATGCTAACTATTTTCACAACCAAAACCGATACTATCTCCGCCAATATCAGTCAACGGACGCGAATACCGATCGAAAATACTCAAACTCTTTTCAACTGTTAGCTCTGTGACTTCCTGGCTAATTTGGCTCTCGATCACTAACTCAAAACTAGGTATTCCATTGTTTTGCCCCTGACAAATATCGACATCTTCACAACCAAAACCGATACTATCTCCGCCAATATCAGTTAACTGACGAAAATATTTATCAGACCTAAAGGAGAAACTAAAATTGTTGATAGTTAGTTTCGTTGACTGGTAAATGCTCATAACGCTGTTCCTTGCTGCTAGTGTTTGTTGGATTGCAAAAAGATGTTCAAGAGGGGGCTGAAATTTAATAACTAAAGGTTTGATTTATAATACATTAAAGAATTGAGTGGGTAAGCGCTTTACCCTTTTGTACCAAGTTAATGACGTAACTGAGCTAACCCAACTGCAAACTTGTATCACTTCAATTGCAAAAAATGGTAGGCTCAATCTCCTTTGACTCTTTCTTCTGTTGCTAGGGCGATCGCTGCCATCAAATCGCTGTTTACTTTTGCTCATCAAAAAACGGGGCTGCTAAATGCCAACCCCGCCGGAGCAGTAGCTCTTCCCAAGGTGAAAGATTCCTTGGCAGAGCGGATAATACCTGAATGGGTAGTTTTGGCGATGATTGGACTAGAACCAAATCAGCGCAACCGAGCGTTACTGAAGCTACTGTATGTTGCAGGGCTACGGGTGTCAGAGGTAACGCAATTGCAGTGGTTCTCGTTGCAACTAAGGGATGTCGGGGGACAGGGATTGGTCTACGGGAAAGGTGGTAAAATACGGGCAATTAAGCTACTCGCATCCCTGTAGGAGGAATTATAGCCCTACAAATTTAAGTTAAGACATACAATAGGAAAAGACGAATATTAAACAACACTTATGCCTGCCCCATACAGTGAAGACCTGCGCCAAAAAGCGATTGCGGCAATTGAACGAGGAGAACGCCAAAGTAATGTGAGCCGGATGTTGAACATCAGTCGCAATACACTCGACCTATGGTTGAAGCGTAAAGAACAAACTGGCAACTGCCAAGCGATTACTCACTATCAACAGGGAAATAGACATAAAATCACTGATTGGCAGCTATGCGCGTGAGTTTATAAAACGGCATGGAGGGAAGACTCAAGCACAAATGGCTTCGTTGTGGGGAGAGGGTGTGAGTCAGCAGAACATTAGTGATGCAATGCAAAAAATTGGTGTGAGTCGTAAAAAAAGACTTATGGATATCGAGAACGGGATGAACTCGAGCGGCAAGGGTTTAGAGAAAGGCTGAAGACAAAGACTGTAGGACAATTGGTGTAGGTTGATGAAGCTGGGCTCGACAACCGAGAGGAGTATCCTTATGGCTACTGTGAGATTGGACAACGTTTCCATGCTCTGAAGTCGGGCAAGCGCACCGAAAGGGTCAGTACCGATTGCGGCACTCAAGCAAGGCAAGCTTTTTGCTCCCATGACATTTCTTGGCTCCTGTAACCGAGATTTATTCCAGATGTGGTTAGAGGAGTGTCTTCTACCACAATTACAACCTGGTGATATTATCATCATTGATAATGCCAGTTTTCATCGCTCCCAGACAATTGATGAAATTGTGGCAGCATCTGGCTGTGAGCTATGGTATCTCCCTGTCTATTCTCCAGATTTGAACAAAATAGAGCATTGGTGGTTTGTACTCAAAAATTGGATGCGACAGCGATGGGATGAATTTGATAACTTTCGTGATTGTGTTGATGCCGCCTTCAAACACTGTCCTAACGTACTTTCGTAGAGCTATATCCCTCTTCTGTCACTTTCAGGAGAGTAAAATCTAGAACCTACTTTAGATAAGGATTTTAGCAAAATGACTTCTAATTAAGTCTAATATTAGAAAATAAAGCGTAAAAGTTATACATTACAAACTTTTTCAAGTTTCAGTTTGTTTTTTCCTTACTCAGAGTGACAGAAGAGGGATATAGTCAATGCGGGGGGACGCAGCTATTGGTGAGCCAGGGTTTACCAGCCGTAAGAAAAAGGGGTTTTTGTTGGAGATGCAGGTCAATCGCATTGTGACAGCTGCGGCGAAAAGAGTACCAGGGTTAGAGGGGACTGTAGCTGAGATTGTGTCACCGCATTGGCTACGTCATGCTTATGCTAGTTATGCGATGGGTCGTGGCACTCCAGTACATCTGGTTAAGGAAACTTTGGTATCATGCAAATATTGCTACGACTGGGCGCCATCCTCATGCGCGGTCAACTGATAGCCCTCATTTATCACCTTTGCGAGAGTAAATTCTGAAACTTTCACAGAGTTAGGATTTTGGTAAAACAACCCAAACGAAGAAATATGTGAGAAAATTAAGCGTGAAAGCCGACCACCATGAGCGTTTTCAAGATTCGGTTAGTTTTTTCATTGCCTAAAGTGACAAATAAGGGATAGTTCTAGTTTGTACTTGGACTCATGAGAGCATCGAATCGAAGTTCATAAAGCCTGCGGTCGTGCTAATCCCGTGATTACCACACAGTATTGCAGGCGAGGGGAAGCGGTATTGTTTTTTTGGCGTTGCCGATTAAATATATGAATTTTGGCAACGAGACATTGCATTGCAACATCTCTAAATTGGTTTTGAAATCATGGAAAATCATTCTCACACTTGAATTCAGCAACGCCAAATTTTCTATCTCTCTGTCATTTTTTCTCTCAAGTTAGAGGTGGACTTGAGAAGCACCATCAAGTATTGCTGGAGGCGAGAAATCCTCAAGTTTCTCTTCAGCATCGCGCACGGCAGCTTCTACAAGTTCAGGGTCAGGTGGTTTGGGGCGCATCAACTCAGGAACACTATCTTCAATCTCTCCTGTAGACACATCCACCATAGTGTCCTGAGCCAAAGCCGTTTCGACAGCTAACGCAATCGCTTCTTCCTCTGTTAAAGCAGGCTCAAGCTCTACATCAGCATCTAACTCTAATTCGGAGGTTGACGTTTCTTCTCCAGCTTCAGGGTGTATTTTTGGGAGCAACTCCTGTACAGCGTTTACGGGTTCAGACTTTGAGGAAGTATCCTCAATAACTGCTGATTGCGTTTTGACCGTCGGTTTTTTTTCAGCAATGACTGATAATGACTGAGCGGGTACAGGTGTACGCTTATCAACAATCTGAACCGTTGCTTCATCCTGATCTTGTTGCAGTTCAGCTGCTGGTAAAGAAGCTTCGGCGTTAGGACTTCCAGGTGTTGTTTGAGAGGGGGTTGTTGTAGCTATATCAACACTTCCATCGGGGTGATGCTGGTTAGAAGTCCCCTTTGGCTTATAGTACAGCCATGTATAGATACTGAGGAATACAATGAACAAAAATGTGGAAAGCATTGCTGTAAAAATTGTAGGGTAAACATTTCGAGAGCAAAGAGTTTTTAAACTCAATTTTCTTGAGTCTAAATCAATCGCAACCATTTCTCTTTTGGGCGGATTAATCTATTTTAGTTTTTACTCATCTTCTCCAGTCGCTTGAGAAGATGACGAGTTTTTCTTCCGGGATGTCTTGCTGCCTTTCAAAAATTGTGTCTTCACGATTTCGTAGGCTTGCTTATAAATCTGGAAGTCGCTGGGTTTCTCCATTTCAGGAACACTTCTAATAACATAGTGAAAAGCATGGAATAAGGAATTGAGTCCAGCGATCGCGTCTTCTATAGGAATCGGTCTAGTTACTGACCGGCTATTAAACCTAGTGAAGTAGAGCAATCCACCAAGTTCTGCCAAATTCTCCAGCTTATTTTCGTGGACGAGGCGAGCAATTTTTGTTAGGTCAGTACCAATTACAGGAGCGATTCTTTTTACAGTTTCTTCGTCTGGACCGCTTCGTTTAAGGCAAATCCAGCCTAGCCCAGCCCGCGATATTCTAACCTGTTTAGCAAGCTGGCTCATGTTGGTCTGTGGATGGGCTTCCAGGTAGTGTAAAACAAGTCGTCCGAAAGCCGAGCAGTCTTCAGGACGCAGTTTTAAAAGATTCATATCAGATTTCTAAACTCGAACTTTTAACGTTTAAGAGCCAAAGTGAAAAGACTTTTCTCTTAATGTAGTTGTTTTTTATCTAGTAATGCTTAAAGGGCAGCATCGCTTTCCTGATATTCATCTTAACTTCTAGCTTAAGCAGAGCCAAAACTAACCCTGCCTGAACACTTTTGATTGTGATGATTCACTGAGCATTTAATAATTCTGCGGTCACTAAGACTAATTGCCAGAACGTAAGTCAGTTCCTTTATCCACTACGGTACGACCTTCTGTATTTACATCTAGCTCTTCTCGACGCAGGGTTTCCTCTGCTTGAACAATCTCCTGTTCAACTTCTTTTCTAACGCTTACTTCTTCACGGATAAAAGTTTCCTTGCGGATGTTGGGCGTTTCTTCGTACACTTCTACACGAGCAACTTCACCCTCACCAAAAGCATTAGTACCGGGGGTGACGGTAGCTCCAGCATCAACAGGAGTTGTACGCTCAATGACTACGCGCTCTTTTTCGATTGGTACCGAAACGTTTGCTGTTTCAGTTTCTACCCGCTTACCAATTGCCACTTCTCCAGTCTTTTGACGAGTTTTGTTCGCAATTAGCCGCTCTTCATAAAGCTTGAGGTTTTGATGATACTGCTCATTCAAGTCATATAAAGCAGGTTCATGGTCGTAATTGTAAGTATTGCGCTCGTAAGCTCTGGTACCGGTAGGCAAAGAATCCGAAGCGTCTAGAGAAGCTGTGGTCAAGGGACGATACACCGATCTAACTTGTTCTTCTTGTTCGTAGTCAACACTCTTGCCTTCTTGGTACTCAGGCAATTGTTCTACCTGAGAACGAGTTAGTCCGTTTACATAGACACGGCGCTCGTTATTGTTGACCTGGGCGCGACCGATTGGTAGCAAAACCTTCTTTCCAAAAATCCAGATGCCCGTACTAACAATCAAGTAACGAAATTTACCGTTATCGTCCACCAATAAATTATCAATAGAGCCGACTTTTTCGTTTCCAGAATAGAGGTCGTATCCTAGTAGAGATTGATTCTCAAAATGGTTGAGATAGTCAGGGTCAAAATCTTTTATTAGATGGAGTGACATTGCTGTGTTTCCTGCGAGTCTAAAGTATTTGCATCGCTTTTACTTAAGCCTAAAGCTCTACTACAGTGTGTTTCCTCTCTCTCAAGTTAGATTCATGTTTACCCCCTCTACAATGAAAAGATTTTTTTGAATGTTCTGTCAGTAAAAAGTTATTTTCTTATTAATAGTCTCAAACAACACTTATTCTTAAGGATAGTTACTAACATTGAGGGAGAATAAACGGTTAAAGTAAGAAATACTTTCTACTTTAACTAAATCATTGGAGAAACCAGGGCAAAGCTAGTAAGCGTGTCATGAGGGGCAAGATAGTACAAATTTACCTAAAAATGAAGTTTGTAGTATGTCAATGACAGGACTAAAACCCTTATTCTTTCATCTAAGTCTTGCTCGACAAGGCTTAGATGATTTATTTAAAAGTGATAGATTAAAAAGTTTATGCCGCAATACTTTCAGCCTGTCTTGCCCCTAGTAAGTAGGTGGGCTGAATCAAATATAAGATAGCTTTGACTGAAACCCTTGCAATGATTGAAAATTATTGTAAGTTTAATTGCGCCAACCTACTTATCAGCTATGCTATATCTATCTACCTCAAGTGGATAATACTTGATTTCAGGAGGCAAAACACGCTCATAGCCTCCCCAGTCATCACTATTGAATTGCTTGCAGTTTGTTTTTCCTTCAGTATTCGTCACCAACTGCTCAATCAACGTGTCAGTGTGTTTGCCCACTCGTGCAGCTAGAATTAGACCACTGGCTCACCGTTCGTGTAATAGATAGTAAGTAAAGATACTCAGGGGTAAAAAAGTTGATTTTCGTGTGCCAAAAAGGTTAAGTCTGGGCAATGAACAATCAACCAACAGTGATAACAGAACGCATTGATGATGTGGTCTTGTTGCTCCATGTCATGATGCAGATAGGACTTCCAGAACTGCTAAATCGAAATCTACCGCGTCATTGGCATCAAAAAGGATTAGATTGGGGGTGGGTGGCGGTGATCTGGCTGTCATATATTTTGTCCCAAGGAGACCATCGAAAAGTGATGGTGAGGGAATGGGTCAACAATCAGCGCAATATGTTGGAACAAGTCTGTGGTATAGAGATTCGAGAAACAAACTTCACAGACGACCGATTGGGGATTGTGCTGAGGCGGTTAAGCTCAGAAGAAACCTGGGCAGCGATTGAGACAGAATTAACCCACAACAGCATTCGTGTCTACGACTTGAGCAAAGAAGTAGTATGGATGGATGCGACAACTATGAGTGGGCATCATCTAGTGAGCGAGTCAGGACTATTTCAATGGGGACACAGCAAGGATGACCCAACCCTAGCTCAAATTAAAGTGATGATGGCAAGTCTCGACCCGCTGGGAATGCCAGTAGCAACCCAGGTCGTGTCTGGAGAAAATGCCGATGACGGACTATACATTCCCATGTTTGAGCGAGTCAAAAAAACACTCCTTGTTTCCCAACTATTATGGGTAGGGGATTGTAAAATGAGCGCCCATTCTATCCGTGCGCATATCCACCTCAACCAACACTACTACCTTACACCCCTTGCAAAAGTCGGGAAAGTTCCGGCACAACTCATCTTGTGGATGGAACAGGCACTTAAAAACAACTTGCCCAAGAGCAAAGTCTGCCGAATTGATGAGAAAGGAGTTTCTCAGGTGATAGCGACTGGCTATGAACTCTCCAGAATCGAGGAAACCATTCACAATCAGCAAGATATCGAGTGGGCGGAGAGAGTTTTACTACTTCACTCCCCAGTTTATGCACAACAGCAGCAACGGGGATTAGAAAAACGCCTGCAAGCAGCGACAGAAAAACTCATAGCCTTGACTCCAAAGCAAGGGCGGGGCAAACGCCAAATTCGAGAACAAGCTCTTCTCCATCAAACAGCGCAAGCGATTCTGAAAATTCATCGAGTAGAGGACATGCTCAGTTACTCCTACTTATATCATTCCCCAACCACTAAAACTCCTCTAGGTCGCTATCAAATCACCTCTGTCGAGCCAAACCTGATCGCAATCGCAGCGGTCAGTCAAACTTTTGGCTGGCGGGTTTACGTGACGAATGCTCCAATGGAGCGGCCTTCCTTTGAAGATGCTGTTCTCACTTACCGAGACGAGTGGATTGCTGAGAGGGGATTTCATCGTTTCAAAGGAAAGTCCTTATCGATTACTCCCCTGTTTGTGCAGCGCGATGACCAAGTTCAGGGGCTGGTGCACCTGTTGAGTTTAGGCTTACGTCTGCTCACAGAAATTGAATTTGTGGTGCGTCGCCGACTAGAGCAATCGGCTGAATCTTTGGTCGGACTGCATCCAGAAAATCCCCCCAAAACCAGCAAGCGCCCGACGACCGAGAGGTTATTAAAGGCTTTCGATAACATCACTTTCACTATCCTTGAGGTACGGGGTCAACACTATGGACACATTACTCCTTTGACTCCTTTGCAGGAGAAGATTCTTCACCTTTTGGGGTTGAGTAGTGAAATTTATTCGGGACTAGCTGAAAGTCCAGGATAACTTTTCATGAAGACAAGTTCTTGATGCCACTCTCGCACACTAGGGCCTATCTGCCAACTAAAAAGAGACACTAGATGCAGTGGAAAAAAGATGAGAATATAAGTAGTCTAATATTTGAAAACCAATTGGAGTAAATTTCCAGGTAGTGATAAACAAGTAATGATGCATTGTAGTGATGGACAAAATACCAAATTGCACCAATGTGATTTTCTAACGACTTGGAAAAAGACAATGTTTTCCGCACCAAGCGAGATACTCGAAGTCTTACGTGTGTTGTTAAATCGTTCGATGTAGCTGGTCTTACCTGTTTCTTTGCCCGCTGCACGATGCCTGTTGCTGGGTAAAACTGTTGCATAAGCTGCCCAAAAATCGGTGTAGGCGATTGCACATTGAAGGGTTACAGGTGGTAAAGAATCCCACACCTGTGCGCCTTGCTCATCTCTTGCACTAACATAAACCCCAACTGTTTCTCACGAGTGACAGCATCAAGAGCCAGCCAGATCCACTGCTTATTACTCTTATTATTCACACAAGACCATAACTCATCACATTGCATGGTTAGTCTCCCCTTTTTTTAGGTGTGACCTCGACTTCGCGGCGCACAAGCGCATATTTTTCATTCACGTACTGTTGGAGCCAGGTTTCCGAAACCTGCGCTGCACGCGCTATCCCTGCCAATGAAATCCGCTCTAAGAGTAATCGGTCGATTAGTTCTCGCGTTGCGGCATTAACCACTTTCTTGGTCGGTTGTTCCACAAACTGTCGCCCACAGTGGCGGCATAAGAATCTTTGTTTGCCATTCTGGATTCGACCATTTTTGACGCTTCGAGCAGCGCTACAGGTTGGGCAGTTCGACATCAGATATCACTAGACAACAGCCACTGTTCCTACTTTAGCAACTATCATTACTTTCGTGGCACTACCCGGAAAAGTTAGGCTCCGCACACCCGTAGGTCAAGGGTGTGAGTGGAAAGATTATAAAGCCGTAAACCTAGATGGTCAGCCAATTGCAGCCTATTTTCAAGATAACCAAGCTTTACTTACTTGGGTGAATCAGCAAGAACTGTCGGAAATTGTCACTTGTCTTGGCGATGGTCATGACGGTATCTGGAATCTCATCGCTGGCATTGCCACCATTGAAAGCCGTCTCGAAATTTTAGACTGGTATCATCTAGTAGAAAACCTTTATAAAGTCGGCGGCGACAAAAGTCGTTTAGCAAGGGTAGAAGCTTTTTTGTGGCGAGGGAATGTGGCGGCAGCTATTGCCGAATTGGACGGGTGGTCACATCCTCAAGTAGACAATTTGATTGCCTATCTTCATAAGCATCAGTCTCGTATCCCTGATTACTGGTATTTTCAAACTGAAAACATTAGTTCGATTGGTTCTGGTGCAATTGAGTCTACTGTGAAACAGATTGGTAGGCGTGTGAAAATCTCCGGCGCTCAGTGGAATAAACACAATGTGCCGCAAGTTCTCTTTCATCGGACTGCTTATCTCAATGGGCTGCTATCTACCACTGCCCATTTGCAAAACTGAGATGCTCCCCTTATTTCCCAGACTTTGAGCCGTAAACTGGTAGAAAACAACGTGATAATTTCATGACATTTAGCGATGTAGACCACCAAAATAAGCAACATTATGTTAACGTTCGCGTCCCATCTCTGTAATGTTCGGTAGCAGCCACACCAGTGCCATTCCGGTAACTGCCGCATAGCTAGCCCAACTGACACCATCGCACAAACCCGGTATCTGTGATGAACAAGCTCCACCCACTTCTCCGCCTACAACTCTACCGATAGCGCTAGCGATCGCCCACCAGCCTGCACGTTGAGTATGACGACGCAGAACTAGCCATTGTCCAACTCCGAGTCCAGCGCCCACCACAGTGTCGTTAACAACACCTGGCCAGAACACCCTCCAGAATCTACTCGCTGATTCAAGGAGTTCAATTATTGGAGCCGTAATTTCTCCAGTCATGATACTGACAATTGTCCCCAGTAACCAGCCAAAACCACTGGCAAGTATCCACCATCCTGCATACGGGAGGTAACGACGCAGAACTACCCATTGGGCAACTCCGACGACGAAACCAGTCATGAATAAGTACCAGAAGAATTCAGTCGGTGCTGACAAAGCTCCAATAAGAGTACCACCAGAGGCGCTTGCCAGTAGCCACGCCAACCACAAAGTTAGATATTTTGTCAGGTCGTTATTAGGATTACTCATTACTGTTCAAACTAAAGGACATACCAGAGCGTTATTCTTCGGCTAATTCTTCCTCGTCTTATTTACCCTATCTTATAAATTTTCATCATTAAGGTCTATTAGACAAAAGTCTAAAGACGAATCGCATCAATATATTAATCTGGCAATAATTGAGTGTGCATTTTATGGAGCAGCATAAGTAATGAAAGGAGTTTCAGAATACTTCTGAATACGAGCAGGCAACTTTTGTAACTTGCGTAAATGAGAAATAACTCGCTGTTTCAAATGTGTCAAGTTTCGAGTTGGAGGTTTAGAATGTACTGCTTGTTTCACGTCACAATTGAGATATTCGGCGGGATTGAACTGAGGACTGTAGGATGGCAGGTAAAACATTTCAATCTGGGACTTATGTTCGTTTAACCATTGCTGCACTGCCGCAGAGCGATGTACCGGATGGCGGTCAAGGAGCAAAAACAACTTGCGCTCTCGATTATGAATCAACCGCCCCATAAATAGAAGCAGCACTGATGTTGTCAGGTTGTGAGTATAGAGCATAAAGCGCACTTTACCTTGATTGCTATACTGAAAATCATGTTCACCATCGCTCGCCGCGTACTTAGTCGCAGTTCAGGAGTTTCACCAACTGGAGCGTAGCCCCGACCGCTCTGTCCATCAGAACGTAATCCTGATTTATCCCCCCACTAGATCTCGGCTTCCTCTAACTTCGCTCGTTGCGAAAGTTGCTGGATACTGATTGTTTAACCAATCTTCTACAGCTTCAGAGTCTTGTTCATAGGCTCGTTTTAAAGGCTTTTGGGCAGTATAGCCCCATCTTGATAAATACTCCCCAACTGTACGAATTGGCATCAGGTCTCCACACTCACTAACAACTAACTCCTGCACCACGGTCCGTCTTGTCCACAAAGCGCTGTCTATACTTACTTCCTCCGGGAATTGTGCCTGCAATATCCGTTGGATGAATGTTTCTTCCTGCTTATTTAAGCTCCGACCTTCGCCCACCTGATGACCTCTGACATCCTGTTTTAACGCCGCTTCTCCTCTGTGCTGGTAATTTTTCCACCACACAGCTACGGTGTTACGATGCACCCCTAAATACTCCCCAATGCTTACAAAGGTTTTGCCTTGCTGCAGTTTAATTGCTTGCAAGCGCAGGTATGTTTGAATTTCTAGTTTTAGATATCTAGCATCTGGTTCGTTCATGTTTTCAACAAGCTCACAAGCACCCTTCAATTTGCATTATCTATTATTGCTGGGTTAATAATTTTAGATGCTCCCGTGCCCATCGTGTGACATCCGTAACCTCTATCTTCTGCTGCACATTGAATGCCTTACCTGTTTCCCATGAGACTCCTTTACCTTCCGCAAATACTACCCTGTATTTCTTGATAGGATGATCGGGGTCTTTTGCCAGTTCATCCTTTAATTGAGGCACACTCCATTCCACCCTCTGCACCTTCCGATTTAGCACAGAGTCCACAATGTTCGCTAACTGCGTGTAAGTGACTGTATCTCCTACGGTGTAAACAATACTGTTGATAATTCGAGGGTTGGCAAAGATAATTTCCGCTGTCAAGATGCCGATGTCTTCAGGCGTTGTGACGGTGACAGCAGTATCCCAACTTCCAAGCGCGTGTACAGTGTTTTGCGCCAAGTCAACGACACCGAACGAAGGCTCGAACAGGAAGCTTGTGAACATACCCGTCGAGACGATGACCCATTCTGTGCAATTCTGCGATCGTAAAAGGTCGCGCACGTCTAACTGCTCATCAAACAGATCCTGTGCGCTACCTCTGCCGATAACATCGTAGTCAACTCCAAATTGCCAAGGGAAATAGCGCCTCACATCGGCGGCGAGAACGGCATGAGCGATCTTAAGTTGAATATTATGTCCAGCGACAAAGCCAGTACAGCCGATTACGGTATGAAAGTTCCTGAAGCGGGCAGCAAGGTCAGCAATGGAGTCGGCGGCAAGATCGCCAGGAAGAAATTTGACACCGAGGGACTGAAGCGCGGCAAGATCGCGTTGTTTGCTGGAGTTGCTGGAATTGAGGGTTGAAGGGCGAACGAGGACAGTGAGGGTTGTATCGGGAAACTTAGCAACGTGCTTGGCTAAACTACAAAGAACAGCCATGCCAAGTTCGCCAGCACCTAAAACGAGAATAGAGACGTTATTCATATCTACGTTATTTTATATCAATAGAACAGTTTGTGAATGGTTTTACAAGGCTTGCAGTTCCAGGGTCGAGCTATTTTTTTAAACTTAGCTCTGCCTCCGACTTTGATAATAAAATTCTATCCATGGTTAAATCAATGTGTGAGGCTCAAACCCTGCTCAAATTTTGTCCAAAGTATCGATCAAAATCAAACATAAGATTACGGTGGGGATAGGCTAATCTTTAAATTCCAGCACAATTTTCCCCTGCATTCCTGCCCGCTCTAAACGCTGATGTGCTTGAACAACCTGATTCCAAGGCAGGATCGAATCAATCACTGGGCGAAGCT
>Ga0115851_101450_pt1 | contig 12560 bp, 13 predicted proteins | sample InSIn2gowninarea_FD_83865 | JGI IMG/M metagenome (GOLD analysis project Ga0115851, IMG submission 83865)
TTAGGTGAATTTAACATGCATCTAATTTATTGTGGGTGAGTGTGGCAGCGAACAGGTGGCGTTAGAGGGTGGTTTTGGAGCTTGGGAGGATGTAGGATGGTGTGGATGGGTCCTAGGAGGTCTTAGGTGGCCTTCTAGAGGATTTTCCCACACTCAACCTTCAAAAGAAAGCCTACAGGAAAAACTACAGGAGGACACAGGAAAACTATAGGAGGAAAATAGGGAAACTGCAGGAGGCTTACAGGAGGAGGCTGAGAGAAATTTTTGCTATTTGGAGGGTGTGAGAGTGGGTGGAAAAGGTGGATGAAGGTTGGAATGAGGTGTTAGGGATTAGGGAGCTGAGGCAACTAGAGTGGATAGGTGTGCTAGGGTTATGGCCACCATGGATTAAGGTAGCACTGGAGAGTGCAGGGTTAGTGAAGGAGGAAGGCCCAGGTGGGGGGATGCTTGAGGAGGATGGGGTACAGTGTAAAGTGGAAATGTGGGGAAGCTGGGGTAGCGACACATTGAAGGTGGGTGAGGATTGTAGATAGGTACCAAGTAGGTTTAGGGTAGCCAAGGAAATAGGAGGACATTTTAGACCAGGGACATTGTCGATGTTAAACGAGGGTGGGGGATGGGGTGCAGATGGACTTGGGTAGACTTGCGCAGAGTGTGCAACTAACAGAGGTCACCGGGTTGCATCGAAAGGAATAGAACCTAACATGGGGTGATGGTAATACCAAATGAACTACTAGGGATGAGGGTCCTCCTCATAATCCACATCATCCAATTCCATAGTAACCGATAGTAAATGGTCAGTGATAATAACTATTGTCGAGAGGAAACAGGGAGATCACGAGGATGAAGGGAACCAGGAAAATTGTAGGAGGGAGGGTTGAAAACTACAAAAGGATAAGGTGGATAGACAGGTTAGGGGTCAGGCGAGCCACAAGGGTTAGCCCAGACCGTCAGGCCCTGTGTTGATGAGCCACAGAACTGCCATGGTTGCCGTCTTTAGAGCTCTTCATCTGAGGGTAGAAGTTATGTATAATTTAGGGTTTTTTCCCCTAGAAGGAAACCCCTCGCTATATATGAGGGAAGTGTATTGCGGCTATGTATATGTGTATTTTGAGTGAGAAAGAGAGAGGATATTGTGTGAAATTGAAGAGGAAATTACAATGGATTTGTTTTAGGTTGTATCTCTTCATTTTGCTGGATAATATAAAAGGAAGGATTGGCTATCTCTCTGTGGACATAGCCCAAATTGGGTGAACCACGTATATCTGTGTCTCTCTTGTTTTATGCATTTTCTGTGTTTGTGTTTCTGCAATATTTTATGTGTTCCAATGCTCTGTAATATACAATTTTCTAACAAGAACAACTACTTTTTATTAAATAAAAGGGAGAATAAACTTACAACCTCAAAGCCTTGATGTCACAAGCCTCTTCTCACAATCTCCAATCCTCTCCTTGGATGAAAATCCTCCTAGTCTTATTTCAGTAGCATAAGCCTACCTTCAATGGTCCTCCCTAATTCTATGGTTTGTGTTTGATTTATAGGATAAGAGGAGGATATTTGAGATCCTCTTCCTAAGGGATGAGATCCACAAATGGTGGGATAGGGAATCCAAAAAGAGGGAAGTATCTTCATGATGGGAAGGATCAGGCTTGAATAGGCATCCATTTAAAGCTATTAGTTGGGAAATATTTGACTAACAAAGCTTCTAGACTTTAATTTTTATTTTTTACTTGCATTAATTCATGTGTGAAGGCCATAATGTATGATAGAGCACAATTTTATGCAAATTCTAGTGGTCTCTTCAGTTATCCACATAAATGGACTAAGGAATTGTGCATGAAGCCAAAAATAGGTTTTTGAGCCTTGAGATCCATGAATTTCATTCTGTTTGGGATTGTTTGGGTTCTAGCCTTGTAGGGGGATGCCTTGGAACACTTTGATGGATAGAGAAAGATCTAAAATGATGGTCATTTTCCTAATGTGACAAAATGACATCCAATAGATTTCCCACTAAAATGCAAAGTCAGAAAAGATGTTTGGTGACTGAAGCGCTTTACCATGCCAAGGTTTGGGTTAGAGACTATAGTCGGAGACCTGAAACAATCAATCAAATGTTACAATGCAATATAAATCTTCGTTGAGGTAGGAATTCCCATACTCAAAGCATAAATGTCTCAAAAACTAGTACAAAGATACTCTAAAGATCCATGTCAATAAATGACATAGTATGGACGCAATCATCAATGGATATATGTTTACAATCATGATTATTTAATAACTCCATGCAACATGGATGAATGAAACTAGATCTACAATCTTGATCTCCATCTCTCGATTTGTAGCATGAATCTAGCCATGTGAGTGAATGTCCCATAGTTGAACATGGTAGAAACCACTTGATTATTAGTGAATGATGTGAACCATTAACAAGTATTAGAGAAACCACCAATAATGACAATGGTTCTCAAGGTACTTCCAATACAATCTATGAAGTGTGAATAGATGTTTTGATTTAGAACACTCATAGAATCATTTGATTGAATCTCAATGATGAGAACCTATCGTCGAAGGAAAGAAACCCGCCATTAAGGCATGCAGACTCCACGGAACTAAAGTTTCTAGATCAACTTCCTAGATAGTGAACTAAAGTTGATAAGAAGTGACCCATTGCAGGAGGGCCTAGGACACGAAACTCATGTCAAGTTTTAATGAATAACAGTTTCGAGTAATCCAGAACTAACTCAGGGATGGTCGACGTGATTGAAGGTTATGAATTGCAAGGTAATTCCAACTGAGATTGGACTTCTCTTAAACATATCGATGACGTGAAATTCTGACTTGGAAGCATTTGAATAAAAAAGAATACCCAAACCAACTGAAGAATTTCAATGAGGTATGGTTAATTAGGAGACAAATGGATTTCCCAACCTAGACACATAAAAGTGACAGAGTGTCATGTTCAAAAGTGACATACTACCTTTTACAATATAAACAAAAATTCTTTCCCAATTCCCCCCCACCATTACTGGCAAGTACCTCTTTATATTTGGCAAGATTGAGGAGGATAACATATGATTCTTGTAAGCTCATCCATCGGATGAGTCCTTCGAAGTAGTTTTGATGAACCGTAGGAAGGAGTGGTTCGGTCTCGTCATGATTGATAAGTTCTGAATTGTTTAAGTTTTACGAATCCAGAGAAGGGGTAATTGATGTCGTTTTCATGTTTAAAGAGTATGAAAAGATATAAAAAGAAAACTCATTCAATTATTTCAATGTGAATTTTTAACGAGCCCAGAGAAAGTAAAGCTCTCTGTTTCTCATTTTTAGGGAGTCAGGAGAAAAACATAAGTAAACTCCATAGTGTCCTTTTACATACATTTAGACCTTCAAGCCCGAAAAAGGGTAAAATAATGTAGGAGAGAACTTTATTGACCGTGATTAGTCAACGTATACCTTTTTCATAAATAGTCTAGTTCAGATTGTAAAAGGGGTAAACTTATACTGAATAGACGACCGTTAATTTACTTTTACGAGTTTGAATAGTCAATTACTCAATGATATTTTCATGTTTATGGAGTTTAAAAAGAGCATAAAGATAAATCTTGGTCTCGATTTTTCGTAAGTTTTTAATGAGTTTGAAAAAGTGATAAAAAATTTACTGAATACCAAAATGATTTTTTTCGTAAATAACTTGTGATCTACACATTTAAACTCAAAAATTATCATCACCACTAAAAAATATAGTAAAAACATTAAAAATTTGGATTTGAGAGGCTAATAGGCAAAAAATAATATTTTAATGGGCCTTAAAACTTATAAAAACAAAAAATAAAATGTAAAAACCTTTTACCATTTGTGTTTTTTACCATTTGAGAGTGATAGAGTGCATTTTTCACCAAGAACTTCAGAGAAAGATTTTGGGCAAACTATTGGACCAAATCACGAGTCTTCTTCTCCAGGTAAACCATATCTCTGATATCTTTATTTTCATTATTTTTATTTTGCAATTGACCGTGTATTTTTTTTGTTGTTTTTTTTGTTTTTTTTTTGTTTTTTTGGTGGCGGGTGGGGGTGTCAAATAAAAAATTTCCCTTGTTGTGTGTGGTTCATCTTCATTGGGTATACACACACTGATTGAGTTTTTAACACAAAAAATTATATTTGCGCAATTTATAGGGCTCGAACTACGCAAATCTTCACTAGTCCTCAAAAGCGTTCGCACAGAGTGCTAAGGATTTTGAAAAATTGATTAAAAACGCTTAAATTTGTTTGCAAAAAGTTACCACAATGTTTTCTAATGATCCTCCATGCTTATTTGCAGGGTTTTGAGCTAAAAAAAATGGAATGAAGAGAGCGTGAACATGAAGAACAAGATAGTTTCTTTGAACCATCTAGAAACAATACATGCTCTTAGAAACTGTGGCCTGTATAATTTTTTCACAATTTCAGGCATGAAGGCCCAACTAGACTTGCTAGAATGGATGGTGAGAAAGTGGAATGTACATGAATAATATTTTGTGATCAAAGACCATGGAATCACTATTGATGTTGATGAAATCTAATTCTTGTTTGGGCTCCCATGTTGTGCAGTGGAAATTTCTATGTATGGACATAGACAAGGTGGTGAAACAACTGCCACCTACCTAGTGCAACATTGCTTTCAGGGAGCTACTCTCAAAGGCGGGAAAATTTATATCAAAACCATTGAGAGGTTGTCTTTGAGAGCTATTGGGTTCACTGTTGCATGATTATGTGGAAATGCAATACTTCACTTCCTCACAAAGGCTTAGATGCAGATTTTTGTAGAGTACTTGTAACCTACAATATTCAACTAATGTGAAGGGGTGGTTGCCAATCTAAAATGGAAACTGACTAGAGTGAAAATCGACAAAATCAAGAATTTTAGGTATGGTTCCTTTGTTATCTTGTTCGTTATATATAGTATCCCCCTTCTCACTCCACAGATAGACATAGATGGAGGAGGATCATAAGAGCCTCACATGCTGAAGTGGGTCACATTGATGGCACACCACAGAGGTGGTGAAGGTCCAACGATTCGGTATACTCATGATTTCTTTAGATGGCTGGAATGTCAAATCCTCATGATTCAAGACTTTCCATATGCAGGCATGGATTACATGGGTGACATAGATATGCCGATACTTACTAGAATGTAGTGAGGTGACCTAGGTAAAAACTTCACATTTTGGTTGTTTTCGAATTTTTCATTTTTTTGGCATCCAAAACTAATTATATGAAATGATCATGCAGTTGTGGGCCCAGTGAGACCAGTAGGACTATGCAAATTTGACAGGCATGTTGAACATCTAGTAGCTCCCGCAGTATAGAACCTAGACGTAGCAGAGGCATTCATTAAGCTACAGAAAAACGTAGAGAGGTTGACTCGATACATCCCAGATGTTAGGATTGATGACTTGCATCTCTACTATTAGAGGTAGACCATGGGGGTTCCTAGAATAATTAGTCGCTTTCTACAACGTGTAGCTTGTGCTATTGTCTACTACCATGTTCATCATGCGTAGTTACTAGTCTTAGGGCTAGATCTTGTTTTTGATGTTGTATCATCATGTTCGGATCATAAAGGCCACGTGGCATGGAATTTTTGTAAAAGCCACACTTTTTATAGATATTTGACTAATGAAAACCACTACTTCTATTTTAGTCTATATTGTACAATATATAGATGAATATTTCTTTTTCTTTCTTACAGATGTTTTACAAATTCCAATCTAACGCATAATTAGCCAATGCAAAAGTTAATGTGTTTAAACATCTTGGAATGTGTTGATATTCAATGTAATCAAATTCTCTCTCCAAGAGATGAACCTGCAAAATTATTCTTAACATTGCAGTACTTCTTATTGAATAAACACCATTTAAATGCAATAATATGAGTTGAGAATCTAACCTAACGATCAATCGATGAATACCAAATGAAATGGCTCTAGATAATAGTTCAATCACTGCACTATAATCTGCGTTGTTATTCATTATTTGACAAAGGCATTTTCCATGAATAGAAACTAACTCATTTGTGAGTGAATAAATGACCTAGGCTGTGGAAGACAAATTCTGAGTACTACGACTAGTGTCATCAACAAAGCCAATGTAAGTTTGAGGGAATTTTGACATCTACAAATCAAGTGTAATACAAGATAAGTAGGAGAATTAGTAGAAAATCGTAAAAAGATGCTAAAAATTTCCACACATAAAATATGATATATAAATATACAAATTCTTCATTGAATGATTTAAGCATAATATTTCTTTATGCTTAAATCATTCACTATCACATGATTTCTAATGCAATATTGATTTCTACAGGGAAACAAACACTATTGATTTCATAGATTTAGATTTTATGAATTCCAAATTAAATTCTGCAGGATAATTACCCATTTAGAATACTTCCCCCCCCCAGCAATTGTCTCGCAAGAATTTAAACCATAGAGTTGCAATCAAAAACCATTGTTGTTTTGCATAAAAGAATGTAGTGATGAAATATTTGGGCAACTTGAATGACTGCCAAGGCCAATTTATCCACATGTGCATATTTTACTTTAGTTTTTGTAATATTTTTTCTCAAATAATATATCACATGCTTATCGTTTAATTCATCTTCCTAACCTAAAACCATGCCAGTGGTGACATCAGATGCAACTAATTACAAAATTAGTCTCGATGATAATCGGGAGGATGCAACAATGATGTATGGGTCAATGCATGTTTAAGTGCATCAAAATCTTCTTGAGCAATTTCATCCCAAGTAAATGAGATGCTCTTTTTCAACAGTCAAGTAAAGTCTTTAGTTAGCTCAACATAGTTCTGGATGAATTGACGTAAAAAGTTTTCTTTCCCTTGCAAACATTGGAGTTGTTGGGTGTGGAGCATGATTATTTAGAGGTCTTTGTTTCAGCCAGATGTATACACTAGGGAATTTGTACATCCCTCCATGTGCAGGGGGTGCGAGGGGGGACTTGTCTCCCCTGCAGGGGTTCGGGGGGGCCGATCCCCCCCGGTTGGGGTGTCCAGGGGCCAGCGGTCCCCCGGCAAGGGTTTCGGGGGCAATGCCCCTGAAGCTAAAAACAGATGTAAAATTGCCTAGTAAAAGTATAGTAATTTCTAGTCAATCTGGGCTGTTCATTAGGCAAATGATCTGACGGTAGAACTTATGTTTAGTTTACGGTTTTTTTCCTTAGAAGGCAACCCCTCTCTTTGTATGAGGGCATTGTATTGAGGCTGTGTAAAATATGTGTATTCTCTACGCAAGAAATAGAGAGGTGAGACTGTGAGAGAAAACAGAGGATATTACAACGGATTTGTTGTAGGTTGTGTCTGTTCATTTCGCTAGATAATAGAAAGGAAGGACTGGCTATTCAGGGTGGATGTAGCCCAAACTAGGTGAACCACGTATATCTATGTCTCTCTGGTTTTATGCGTTTTCCGTGTTTATATTTATGCGATATTCTATGTGTTCCATTGCTCTGTAATATATAATTTGCTAACAACTGGTATCAGAGACGAAGGTCTATTTGGCTGATAAACTCACAGGAAAGAAGGGTTCCTCATTTGAGTGGGAGCAATGGCGAAAGATGGTAAGTTTAGGGTAACAGCTAAAACTTCTCACTATGGAAGATGCAGATGGAAGATTATTTGTATCAGAAAGATCTGTACCTACCATTGGGCGGAAAAACAAAGATGCCGATGGGTATGACAGATGAAGAATGGAACCTTCTCGATAGAAAGGCACTCGGAATAGTACGGTTGTGCCTCGCAGCGTCACTCGCCTTCAACATTTCGAAGGAAACAACGACAGAGGGTTTGATTAAGGCGTAGGAGAAACTATATGAAAAACCCTCAGCCTCAAACACGGTATTTCTTATGAAATGGTTATTTAATATGAATATGTCAGAAGGTGGATCTGTTGCAGACCATTTAAATGATTTTAATACTGTTACAAGTCAGTTAAGTTCTATAGGGGTAAACTTTGATGATGAAGTTAGAGCTCTGTTATTCTTGTGCTAATTGCCAGAAAGTTGGAATGGTTTAGTAATGGCCATTAGTAACTCTATTTTTGGATCTAGTACTCTAAAGTTTGATGATGTTGTTGGTTCTATCCTTAGTGAGAAAATGCGACGGAAAAGCTCTGGTGAGACATCGGGTAATGCTTTGAGTGCAGAGTCTAGGGGGAGAAAAATGGAAAGAGGAAAGAGCTCAGGATATCGCAGTAAATCAAGGAAAGGTAGATCCAAGTCCAGATCGGGGATAGTGTGTTGGAAATGCAGAAAGAAAGGACACTTAAAGAAAGACTATAGATCTCGGAAGAGAAAAGAAGGAGATGCACAGCAACAAAACAATCATGAAGTAAATGTGACAGGTGAGGTGTTATAAGATGCTTTGATTCTTTCCTTCGAAAATATTACTGATTCTTGGGTGGTAGATTCAGAGGCCTCATTCCATGCCACACCTGATAAGAAATATTTTCATGACTATGTTCAAGGAGATTTTGGACAAGTCCCTTTGGGTGATGATAAACCCTGTAAAATTGTTGGAATGGGTAAGATTCTTGTAAAACAACAGAATGGAAACCAATGGCTACTAAAGGAGGTAAGGCATGTTCCATATCTAAAGAAAAATATGATTTCAATAGCTCAGTTAGGCAGTGAAGATTGTTTGACAACTTTCACAAATAAAGCTTGGAAGCTCACCAAAGGAGCCCTGGTAATAACAAAAAGTGAAAAGGTTGGTACATTGTATTTATGCAATGGTATTTCTAACTCTATTAATGCTTTAACTTCCAAAGGAGCAAATGTAGCATTATTGCATCATAGGCTCGGACAAATGAGTGAGAAGGGGATGAAGATTCCTCACTCAAGGAATTTGTTGTCAGGTTTGAAGAATGTTGATTTGGACTTCTGTGAGAATTGCGTTTATGGAAAATAGAAGAGAGATAGATTTCTTAGAGTTGGGAAAGAAAAGAAGAGTGAAAAATTAGAGCTTTTGCATAAAGATGTATGGGGACCTGCTCAAGTATCATCTCTCAGTGGCTCTTGTTATTATGTTACTTTTATTGAAAATGCAACTAGAAAAACTTGGATTTATTGTATTAAGAATAAATCTGATGTATTTGATACTTTTAAGAAATGGAAAGCTTTGGTTGAGATTGAGATAGGAAAGAAATTGAAGTGTCTCAGATCAGATAATGGAGGTGAATATTGCAGTAAAGAGTTTGATAGGTACTGTTCAGAGCATGGAATTCGCAGAGAGAAGACAGTTCCAAGAACACCACAAGAAAATGGTGTGTTAGAAAGAATGAACAAAACAATCATGGAGCATGCAAGGTGCATGAGATTGCATGCAGGATTGACTTTACGATTTTGGGCAGATGCTTTAGATACTGCTGTTTATCTAATAAATAGAGGGCCTTCAAGTTCCTTGGATGGTGGTGTTCCAAAGGAAGCATGGACAGGTAAAAAGGTAAACTACTCTTTTTTAAAGCCTTTTGGTTGTGAGGCCTTTGTCCATATTAATAAAGAACATAGAACAAATCTTGAGGAAAAATCAAAGAAATGTACCTTTATTGGATATGGTGTTAATAATTTTGGTTATTGCTTATATGATTATGAAAATCACAAAATCATTAGGAGCAAAGATGTAATATTCAATGAAAAGGTCTTGTATAAGAATCAGTTGCAGGAAAAGAAACAGGAAAAAGAAAACAAGGAATAAACAATTCTTGATGAGATCACTGAAAAAGTAAAGATGCCTGAAAATAATAATAATCAACAACCACAACAACAGCAACCACCACAACAGCAAAAGGCACCCCAAACACCTGAAAGTGGTGTTAGAAGATCTACCAGGATAAGTATACCCCCTGAATGATACTCTCCTTCATTATATTATTTATTGTTAACTGATTCTAGTGAACCCAAATGCTATGAAGAAGCAATGCAGGTTGAAAGTAGGAAGAAGTGGGAGCTAGCCATGGAAGAAGAGATGGACTCCTTAATGCATAACCAGACTTGGGACTTAGTCAGGTTGCTGTAGGTAAAACTACATTGTAGAATAAATGGGTTTACAAGCTGAAGGAAGAAGATGGATGAAAACAGAGGTACATAGCTAGACTTATGGTGAAGGGGTTTGCACAGAAGAAAGGTATTGATTTTGATGAAATATTTTCTCCTGTTGTTAAAATGACTTCAATCAGAACTGTTTTAAGTCTACTAGCAGTTGAAGATTTGCATCTTGAGCAGTTAGATGTAAAGATAGCCTTTCTCCATGGGGATTTGGAAGAAGAGATATATATGCAGCAGCCACAAGGATATGAGGTGAAAGGGAAGGAGAAACTAGTGTTCAGGTTGAAGAAGAGCTTGTATGGCTTAAAACAGGCTCCAAGGCAGTGGTATCTATAATTTGACAAGTTTATGTCTACACAAGGTTAAACTAAATGTCACTCTGATCATTGTGTTTATCTGAAAAAGAAAAATGATGGCAACTATATTATATTGTTATTGTATGTGGATGACATGCTTGTTGCAGGGTCTAACATGCAGGAAATAAATGTGCTCAAAACAAAATTGGCAAATTCATTTGCAATGAAGGATTTGGGAGCTACAAAAAAAATCCTTGGTATGAGAATAAATAGAGACAGGAAAAATCGCAAATTAACATTGTCTCAAAATGGGTACATACAAAAGGTGTTGAAAAGATTTAATATGCACAATGCAAAACCAATTAGTACACCTTTTTCTAGCCATTTCAAACTTAGTAAGGAAATGTGCCCAAAGACCCAAGAAGACATGGATTATATGTCTAAAGTTCCATATGCATCAGCACTTCGAAACTTAATGTATGCAATGGTCTGCACAAGGCCTGATATTGCACATGCAGTGGGAGTTGTAAGTAGGTACATGAACAATCCAGGAAAGGAACATTGGATGTCAGTGAAATGGATTCTCAGATATTTGAAAGGTACCACAAATCAAGCATTATGCTTTGGTGGTTCAAACATTTCTCTACACGGATATGTTGATGCAGATATGGCAGGTGACAAAGATAGCAAGAGGAGAACTACAGGATATGTATTTACCGTAGGTGGAACAACTACCAATTGGGTTTCAAAAATCCAAAGTGTTGTTGCACTTTCAACAACGGAAGCAGGGAATGTTGCTGCTACAGAGGCTAGTAAAGAAATGATTTGGTTACAAAGGTTTATGGGTGAATTGGGTAAGGAGCATGATATGGGCACGTTATACAGTAATAGCCAAAGTGCCATTCATCTTGCAAATAATTCAGCATTTCATTCCAGGACTAAACACATATAACTCAAGTAACATTTCATACGATCAGTGTTGGAAGATGGAGAGTTGAAGTTGGAAAAGATACACACTAGCCAGAATCCTGCAGATATGCTAACAAAAGTTGTAACTAGGGAGAAAGTGAGAATATGCTCAGTTTCAATTGGTCTTCAAGGATGACAATGAAGATGAGAAACATCAAGGTCCAGAGAGGAGTCATTGTCCAACAAATGAAGCAGCAGTGGAGTTGCTACAATCATTCTCCAAGTGGGAGATTGTTAGGTGTGGAGCATGATTATTTAGAGGTCTTTTTTTCAGCCAGATGTATACCCTAGGGAGTTTGTACACCCCTCAACGCGAGGGGGTGTGGGGGGGGACTTGTCCCCCCCGCAGGGGTTTGGGGGGTCCGATCCCCCTCAGTTGGGGGGTTGGGGGCCAGCAGTCCCCCAGTGGGGGTTTCGGGGGCAGTGCCCCCAAAGCTAAAAACAAATGTAAAATTCCTTGTAAAAGTATATTAATTTCTAGTGAATCTGAGCCATTCATTAGGCAGATGATCTGACGGTAGAACTTATGTTTAGTTTAGGGTTTTTTCCCCTAGAAGTCAACCCCTCTCTTTGTATGGGGGCATTGTATTGAGGCTGTGTAATATATGTGTATTCTCTTAGCGAGAAATAGAGAGGTGAGATTGTGAGAGAAAACATTGGATATTACAGCGGATTTTCTGTAGGTTGTGTCTCTTCATTTTGCTGGATAATAGAAAGGAAGGACTAGTTGTTCAGGGTGGACGTAGCCCAAACTGGGTGAACCACTTATATCTGTGTCTCGCTGGTTTTATGCGTTTTTAGTGTTTATATTTATTCTCATACCAAGGATTTTTTTTGTAGCTCCCAAATCCTTCATTGCAAATGAATTTGCCAATTTTGTTTTGAGCACATTTATTTCCTGCAGCCTCTACCTTGAGTGGATCGACATGAATGCCTTCTTTGATACGACAAATCCAAGTAATCGACTAGATTGCACCAAAAAAACACATTTTTTAGGTTTCAAGCATATATTTTAGTGTCGGCACCTGAGAAAGATAACTCTCAAATGCATTGGATGATCTTCACATTTTAACAAATGAGCTGGTAATTCATCCAAATAAGGTTGTACAATATGCTTGCTATCGAGAAATTTGTAAGACATAGCCCATTGGAATGTTGTGCTAGAATTCGTGTTAGGTCCCTATAATACTAGTG